>Ga0153956_1000669_pt1 | contig 35847 bp, 29 predicted proteins | sample TSFL040MetaG_FD_104704 | JGI IMG/M metagenome (GOLD analysis project Ga0153956, IMG submission 104704) | Attine ant fungus gardens microbial communities from Florida, USA - TSFL040 MetaG | ecosystem: Host-associated > Fungi > Mycelium > Unclassified | place: USA: Florida, Wekiwa Springs... | reverse complement strand
GCCTCCTGATCGAGCATCGATTCGGCCAACAGCTTCTTCAGGCGGGCATTCTCCTGCTCCAGCTCCTTGAGCCGCTTGGCCTCCGACACGGTCATGCCGCCGAATTTGGCGCGCCAAGTGTAGAAGGAGGCATCGCTGAAGCCGTGCTTGCGGCACAGCTCCTTGACCGGAATGCCGGCCTCGGCCTCCTGCAGAAATCCAATGATTTGTTCTTCGGTAAAACGTTTCTTCACTGCCGCTTCCTCGTGATGAAGCGGACTTTACTCACTTCGGGCTGCGATTTAAACCGGGGTGAAGGTCAGTTCTCTGGTCGGCCAACAAGAAGCCATGGCCATCATCATGCAGCGACAAAACACCATTAATGCAACACGCTATACTACAAAAATAAAATTTGATGCATTAGTGCAAGGAAAAACCATGAAGCTGGTTTATTTGATTCACGCCCACAAAAACCCACGGCAACTCAACCAACTCATCGATCAGATCGCGGATGGAAACTGCGTCGTCTATGTCAACGTCGACCAGAAATCCTCCATCGATGTCACAGCCCTGGATAAACGGGCCCACCTGATCCAAAACCGCACCGTCGTGCAATGGGGCCAGTTCTCGCAAGTCGAGGCAACGCTCAAAGCCCTCGAAGAAATAGAGGCGCGGGAAAAAGATTACAGCCATGTCTTGTTCATTTCGGGCCAGGACTTTCCTGTAAAAACCAATGCCGAGATTGTCGCGGCCATGGAGCCCGGCAAGGATTACATCGATTGGCAGGAGGTCGGCGGCGACTGGATGCAAAAGCGTTACAACGTCTTTTTCTATTACGGGGACAGCCCGCTGCTGAAACTCTGGTTCAGGGCCGTCAACAAACTCTACCGAAAATTCGGCTTGCGCAGAAAAGCGCCCTACAAGCTGAAAGTCTGTTACGGTTCCTCCTGGTGGACACTGTCCCGATCAACCATCCAGATCCTGCTGCGCTATGCCGCGACCCACAAAAAAATTTCGCGCTTCTTCCAGTATGCCGAATGTTCCGACGAATTTTTTTTCCATACCATCGTTTGCAACTCGGTGCCCGCCTCGCAACTCGTCAACAACAATATGCGCTACATCAAATTCATTCAGGGCAATCCCAACCCAGAAATTCTGGATGCCTCTTATTACGATGCCATCATCGACAGCGATGGTTTGTTCTGCCGGAAAATAGACAGTCCAAAATCCGACGAGCTGGTTTCGATGCTGAGCGCGCGGCGCCGCAATCAGACGACGTATTCCAGCCCGACTCGCGCGGCAATCGGAGCGTGAGGACCGCCGCTCCAACCAGCCCCCGGCAATGGCCTTTCCCGCCCCTCGGCATGGAGGAGCGGCTAGCCAAAAGGAGTGCCCCCCCTTTGAGAACCCTCGGCGCCGGTGACGGATTGCATACATACGGATTGCAGACCGGCGCCGCCCCTATGAGGCAAGACCTCGATTCCGGGTTGCATCGCGACGCAATGTGCGGCAGGCTTTGCGATTGACCGAGATTGCCAAGTAAAACCCCGTTTCGCCCGAGCAACGACCATGAGCGAACTTCGCCTGCTGCCTCAATACGACGACCTGGTTGCCTGCGCCTACCGAAGCGCGGCCGATAACAGGCCCTGGCAGACCTTCGTCGAAAAACTCGCCGCCACCGCCAATGTTCAGCAGGCGTCGCTGCTGATTGTCTCCGAGCAACCCTGGGCCTCGCCGGCCCTCATCACCTCCCAAAGCTCGCCCGAGTTGGCGGACCAGGGCTATTTCGAACGGGTCATGGCAACCGAAACCATGCACCGTCTCAATGCAACCCCCGCGTCCGAACCCGTGGCGCTGGAGGAAATGCTGTCGCCGCCGCAGCTGCGGAACACCGAGCTCTATCAGCAATTCCTGCGCCCGCGCGACGTTGAATACTCTCTGATCATCGACGTCTGGCGCGATCACGGAATCCAGGTCCGGCTGGCGGTCGACCGCACCAGCCTCCAGGGACCGTTCGATGGCAGCGAGCGCGACGCGCTGATGCGCCTCACCCAGCATCTGCGCAACGGCATTGAATGGCGCAAGGAGCGCGAAACGCGCGGCGCGCTGTCGCACCTCTACAATGCGGCGATGGACCGGCGCGGCATCGCGGTGTTCCTCCTCAACGACCATGGCACCTTGCTCGGCACCAATCGCCGCGGGGAAACGCTGCTGCAACGCGGGCAAGGCCTGCAAGTACAGCGCGGCCGGTTGATCGCTTCCGGCAGCTGGCGCGGCGAATGGCAGGCCCTGCGGCGCGACCTGCGGCAGGCCGAGGAGAACAGGCCGCACGGCCGGCGCCTGTTCGACGCCCATGGCAACGGCGTGTTGGATGTGGTCGGGCATCGGCTTGCCGGCGTCGATGCAGCCGATCCTAACAGTTGTACTGTGGTGCTGCTGGCACGCCCCGGCGACGACCCAACGCCCCGCCTCGATCCCAAATTGCTGAAGAGTTTTTACGGTTTCACCGACAGGGAAACCGAGCTGGCCCTCGCCCTGACCCAGGGCCAGTCCACGGCGGATATCGCCCGCTCCCTCGGCGTCGCGCCCAACACCGTGAAAACCCACATTCGCGCCGTGTTCGAGAAAACCGGCTGTTCCAAGCAGTCGCAGGTGGTGGCCTTGCTGCTCGGCAATGACGCCCTGCATTGATTGGCCGAGCACCGGCACAGTCTCAAACGATATAACCGGCATTCGATTTAAGCGCCTGAGCGCCCGGTCCTGGGCGCCACTCTCTCCCCACCCGGCGCAAGCCTCCTCCCACTGCCGAGCCATCACCTCCGCGTCGACACACCCGTAAAAACGCAAGCTCAGATCCTCCCCGGCCTCGGTCGCTTTTTCCTGCCGGCTTGTTTTTCACTGATTTCCCTTCCCCCAACTTGACCACCAGCCATATCAAGATATATCTTAGATAAATCTTAAATGCAGAGAGCTTTCAAACATGCGCCACCCTTTTCACCAACATCACCCCCACGCCCATTGCCGCCACCACGGCCATCATGGCCTGGACTGCGGTCAACGGGGACACGGTCACCGCCCGTTCGGCGGCGACTGGCACGAAGGACACAGCGAGGGCCGCGGCGGTCGCCGGCGGGTTTTCGATGCCGCCGACCTGAGGCTGGTACTGCTGAAGCTCATCGCCGACCAGCCGCGTCATGGCTATGACCTGATCCGCGCCATCGAAGAACTTACCGGAGGCAATTACGTACCCAGCGCCGGCGTCGTCTATCCCGCCCTGTCGATTCTGCAGGACCTCAACCATATCGAAGGCACGGACTCCGGCGGCGCGCGCAAGGCCTTCGCCATCACCGCCGACGGCTTCGCCGAGCTCGCCGCCAACGCCGAAAAGGTCGAGGCGCTGTTTGCTCGCCTCGCGGCCCTCGCGGCGCCGCGCGAAAGCGCGGACAGCGCCCCGGTGCGGCGCGCGATGGAAAACCTGAAAGCGGTGCTGCGCCAGCGCCTCGAACAAGGCAATACCGAGAAAAACACCTGGCACGACATCGCCGCAATCCTCGACGAAGCCGCGCAGCGAATCGAACGCCTGTGACGGACAGGCAGCCCACGGCCGCGGCCCGGTTCGAACTTAACGGGCCCCGCCGTCATTGACTCAAGGGGAGAACAGCAACATGGCTTTACAGAGCATCGCACGCATATCCACCTGCGAAGGCAGCCGCTATCTCACGCGGCTGTGCCAACATTGGAGCCACAATCTGGCCGTGGAATACACGCCGACCGCCGGCACCGTGGTATTTCCCCGCGACGCGCGCGGCGCCAGCTGGCCCGGCACCGCGCGGCTGCCCCTGGCCGCGCACGAAGACGCGCTGGAATGCCGCCTGGAAAGCAGCGCCGAAGGCCAGCACCAAGCGCTCAAGCAGGCAATTGCACGCCACCTCGACCGCTTCGCGTTTCGGGAGGGAACGCTGGCCTTCGGTTGGCAGGACCTCTGACGCGACGGATCTCGCATTCTCGGGATCATCGAATCCCGGGCATTCCCCCGCAGATAAAATCGTCAGCAATAAATCATCGGTAGAGAAAACCGCCAGCGAATAAACCATCCCTGGATAAACTCATCCGTGGATAAATCCTCAGCAGACAAACTCATCGGCGGATACAAAATCCGAACGATCCAACGCCGCCGCGTCGAGCCGTTCATGTGAAGTCATCCGTCGATCGCTGCGAGTATCTTTACTGACAATCACTTAGCCGACGCAGAACGAATCAATACCCGCGTAAAAACCGGCCAGCGTTGAACCGCGCACCGATGAAAACCCCGCCGTCATGCACTCTTATCGGCCGATAACCTGGAGCGGAGCCCAATCCGAGTCCCCTTTCGCCACAGAGTCATGACCTGTCCTTGCGCCATAAGCCGGAACGAGGGAAAGCAATCATGCTCAAAACCCTGGCGGCGCAGTTGCCGCTCCGCGCACAACAAATTCTCAAACGCCATCTGCACGGTCATCAGATTCGCAACAAAACCTTTTCCGGCGGTGAACCCGAATTCGAACGCCTGGCCGAGTGGATCAGGCCCGGGGACTGGGTTATCGACCTCGGCGCCAACGTGGGTCATTACACCCATCGCATGTCCGAGCTGACCGGCCCGACAGGCAGGGTGTTCGCCTTCGAACCGATGCCGCAAACCTTTGAACTGCTGTCGGCGAACGTCGCGCGCTTTCAGCATATGAATGTGACTCTGCTCAACGTCGCGGCGTCCGATCGCTTCGGCGTCGTCAACATGCAAGTGCCGCATTTTGGATCGGGCCTGGACAATTTTTATATGGCCCAGGTAACGAACGAGGCGACCGACCTCCAATCCATGGCCATGACGGTGGACTCGCTGAATCTGGATCGCCGCGTTGCACTGGTCAAAATCGATATCGAAGGTCATGAGCTTCACGCCATCAACGGCATGACGGAACTGATCAGGCGCTCGCGCCCCGTCATGATCGTGGAAGGCCTCGACGAAACGGTCGCGCTGCGGCTGCAAGCCCTGGGTTATACGTGGTCCTACAGCGCGGGCTCGCCCAACCGGGTTTTTATCCCTGTCTGACGAACACGGCTCCCGCAACAACCCGGCGATATGCCCTGCGGTCGGATAACTCCGACCTGTTCGCGAAAAAGTACTTCGTGATCCAAGCGAAAAAATGCACGCCCATCGCCGGAAAAAATCGTCGTTCTGGTAAAACGAAAATTCTGCAATGATGGGCGCCGGCCGATTCCGGAGATAAGCAAACATCCGCGAATCGCAATAACGCGAATCGAAATGAAGAGCTGCTTGGGAGCATGCGATGAAATACCTGTGCCTGGCCTACGAGGCCGAAGCGACATTCAATGCCCTGTCGGCGCCGGAATGGGAAGCGCTGCGCCGGGAAACGCTGGACTATGTCGAGGCGCTGCGCCGCGGCGGCCACCTGCTGGCCACCAATGCCCTGCAAAGCGCGCGCACGGCTTCCACCGTGCAAGTCCGCGACGGCAAGGTGCTGCTCTCCGATGGTCCTTTCGCCGAGACCAAGGAGCAACTGGGTGGATTTTTCCTCATCGAGGCCAGCGACATGAAAGAGGCCCTGGCGATAGCCTCGAAATGGCCCGGCGCGCGTTTCGGCAGCATCGAAGTGCGGCCGGTCGAGGAAACGCTCAGGGAAGAAGGCCGCTATCGCTGAGCGCCAACCCGGCGCGAATGCAAAAAAATCACGCGGGCTCGAAGCTCGCCGGCACGTGCGTGAAACCGCGCACATTCGGATTATGCGCCATGCGCAGTCCGCTCTCGTCGATGTGGTAATGGGGAATCAAGGTCAGCAGCTCCTCGAACACCACGCGCGTTTCCAGACGGGCCAGCGCCGCGCCCATGCAGGCATGGATGCCAAAGCCGAAGGCCATGTGGTCGCGCGATCCGCGCCGGATATCGAACACATCGGGGTTCGCGAATTTCCTTTCGTCGCGATTGGCCGAGATAATACAAAGCCCCACGCGATCCCCTTGCTTCAGCCATTTTCCATGCAGTTCCACATCGCGTCCCACGCGCCGCACGATGATCTGCGAAGAACCGTCGAAGCGCAGAATTTCCTCGACCGCCTTGGCAATCAGAGCCGGATCGTCGATCAACCACTGGCGCTGCTCGGGATGCTGCCACAAACGATAAGCGAGGTTGCCGATCAGCTTGGTGGTGGTTTCGTTGCCGGCGATCGCCAGCAAAATCAGCGAACCGATCAATTCGTCCTCTGTCATCTTGCCCAGGCGTTCGGCCTGCAGCATCGCGCCCAGTAAATCATCTTCCATATAGTTCGCGCGATGCGAGGCGATATGCCGGCGGAAATAATCCGCCATGTTCATGTAGCCATCGATATTGCGTTGCGAGAGATCGTCCTGTTTGTCGTCGCGCAAAATCAGGTCGTCCGCCCAACCGCGCACGCGGTCCTGGTCGCTCTCGGGAATATGGATCAAGGCCGAAATCACATTCATCGGCAAATAACATCCCAGGTCCGCCACAAAATCGAAATGGCCGCTGGCCAGATGCGGCGTCACCAGTCGCCGCGTCTTTTCGCGAATATAACCTTCCAGAACCCGCAGGCGATCCGGCGTCATCAACGCGCCGAACAAATGGCGGACACGCGTATGATCGGGCGGGTCCATGCCGATGAACATCGGGTACGGCAAAGCGCTCTCGGCCTCGGCCTCCAGCGCCACCGCGCCGGCATTGCAAAATGTCTTGAAATCGCGGAATGCGGCATGGACATCGGCCCAGCGCGTCAGCAGCCAGAAACCGCGCTCGGCGTTGTAATAAACCGGTTCGCGATCGCGCAATACCTTGTAATACGGATAGGGATCGCGATGAAAAGCATGATCGTAGGGATCGAGATGTACCGGGTTCATGGTAACGGACCTGTCCTGTGTCGAATGATGATTCCTGCTCGCCGACCGCGATTTTTATCAACCGCCCTGCGCCACCGGCAGATCGATTTCCATGCCCGCCATGTCCTCGGTAATCATGACCTGGCAACCGAGGCGGCTGCCGGCTTGGCGCACACCCTGTTAGGGCTCAATGCTTCTGGTGCGCAAGACGTCGTGAACCTGAACACATCGATATTTCAATGCCGCGAATGCGCTGAAAAAAGTCATTGAAAGCGAATCTCAGACCCCGGCTTCCCGCAACCCGCGCCGCTCGGAAAGCGGCGCGGCAATGCCGCAGGCATGTTCCGCCGCCAGCATGCCGAAGGTCATCGCCGGCCCGAGCGTGGCGCCGGCGCCCGGATAATAACGCCCGGTCACCGACGCCGCGCAATTGCCGATGGCGTAGAGGCCCGGCAGCGGCGCTCCATCCTCGCCGATCACGCGCGCGTGCGCATCGGTGAGCAGGCCGCCCTTGGTGCCGATATCGCCGGGAAAAATTTCGATGGCGTAGAACGGCGCTTCCCGCAGCGGCGCCAGGCAGGGATTCGGCTCGATGCGCAAATCGCCGTAAATGAGATCGTAATTATTTTCGCCGCGCTGGAAATCGGCATCCTTGCCGGCGGCGGCGTACCCGTTGAATATCCGCACCGTTTCCGCCAGCGCGGCCGCGTCGATGCCCAATAAACCCGCCAGCGCCTCGACGGTCGGCGCGCGCTTCAATAATTGACGGCGGATATACGGCGGTTGCAGCCAGTTGAGGAACATGCCTCCCGGCAGCAGCGGGCCGAACGGATAATCGCGCTTGTAGCGCGCATCGAAAATCAGATAAGCCGGCAGATTGCCCGCTTCGTACATGGCCTGCACCGCCGTGGTATAGGCCACCGACTCGTTGACGAAACGCCGCCCCGCCCGATTGACCAGAATCGCGCCCGGCATCGAACGCTCGGTGAACAACATGCGCGCGCGATCCTCCCCGGCGACGGTGATGGTCGGCCCCCACCAGGCTTCGTCGAGCAGCGCCGTGCGCGCTCCCAGCGCCTGCGCCGCCAGCAACATGTCGCCGGTGTTGCCGGGATTGCCGGGATTGCCGGCGGACCAGCGCGCCCGCGTCGGCGCCGGCAGGAAGCGTTCGCGCAGCGCCTGATTGTGTTCGAAACCGCCGGCGCCGAGAATCACGCCGCGCCGCGCGCGCACCGCGATATCCCTGCCCGCGCGCAACACCAGCGCGCCGCTGACCGCGCCGTCCTCCACCAGCAATTTCACCGCCGGCGCATTCAGCCAGAGCGGCACTCGCCGTTCCAGCAGCGATTTACGCAGGCGCCCGATCAATGCATTGCCCATCACCAGCCGCCGTGAGCGCCGCGAACGCAGGCGCCAGGGCAGATCCAGGAAATATTCGCCCGCCAGACGCAGCAACAGAGAAAACCAGCCAGGCGCCTTGCTCAGCAACACCGCGCCCTCGGTATTGGTGTAACCCATCAACCCCAGCACGCGCGTCTGCGGATGCGGCGCCTGCATGTCCGCGAAATCGGCGCCCAGTTCGCGCGCGTCGAACGGCAGCGGATCGACCGAGCGCCCTCCCGGCCGCGCGCCGGGCAATTGCTGGTAGTAATCCGCATACTCCGCCATGGCGATGTATTCGACATGACTGTTCGCGCAAAGCCATTCGAACATGCGGCTGGCATGATCCACGTAGGCGGCGACATTGGCCGGCGGCACGTCGTTCGCGGTCAGCGTGCCCAGATAGCGCAGCGCGTCCTCGGCGCTGTCGTCGATGCCGCAGCCGGGCATCAGATGATTGCAGGGAATCCACAGGCCGCCCCCCGATGTCGCCGAGCTGCCGCCATAACGCGCGGATTTCTCCACCATCAGCACATCCGCGCCGCCGTCGGCCGCGCGCAATGCCGCCGTCATCGCGCCGGCCCCCGAACCGACTACCAGGATATCGACGCTGTGGTCCCAATGCGTCCGCGGTTTCGTCATGTGTGTTTCCGTGCAGTTATGAAAAAAGTTTTTATTGGGAGCACGCTCAGTCGGGCAAGGCGAAAGCCATCAGCGCGTCGCCGGTCTCGGTGCCGAGCGCGCCGTGCCCGCCGGCCGCGATCACCACATATTGCCTGCCGTTTTTCGCGCGGTAAGTCATCGGCGTCGCATTGCCGCTGAACGGCAATTCGAAGCGCCATAATTCCGCGCCGGTGTCCGCGTCGAACGCGCGGAAGTATTTATCCATCGTCGCCGCGATGAACACCAGGCCGCCGCCGGTTTGCAGCGAGCCTCCCGAATTCGGCGTGCCCCAGTCCAGCCAGTTGCCGATCAGCGGCGCCAGCGTGTGCAGATTGCCCAGCGGCCGCTCCCACAATTTTTCGCCGCTGTTGAGGTCGATGGCGAGCAGGCGTCCCCAGGGCGGCGCGATGCAGGGCGTTTGCAACGGGGAAATAAACACGCCGCGCACCGCCACATAGGGCGTGCCTTCCTGCGGGTTGAGGCCGACCAGATCGTTGGCCGCGCCGCTTTGCGCCGATTGCCCGCGCGGCACCAGCCGGATCTGGAACGGCGCGCTCTGCAAATTCACGATCATGCGGTTGCGCACCGGATCGACCGAGACCGAACCCCAGTTGATGCCGCCGCCCAAGCCGGGAAATTGCAGCGCGCCCTTCAGCGACGGCGGCGTGAACACGCCCTGGTAATCGAGCGCATCGAATTGCGCCTGGCATTTTTGCCGGTCCCAGAACGTCAGTCCCCAGAGATCGTCGCGGCTCAACGCCAGGGGATGCAAAGGCGCCGGCCGCGTCGGAAATGGCTGCGTCGGCGAACTATGCTCGCCGGGCACGGCGGACAACGGCACCGGCCGCTCCTCCACCGGGAACAAGGGCGAGCCGTCGAGGCGGTTGAGCAGGAAAATGAATCCAAGCTTGGTGGCGCCGATCACGGCGGGAATGTCGCGGCCGTCGCGCCGTTGTTCGAACAATACCGGTTGCGCGGCGACGTCGTAATCCCAGACATCGTGATGCACCGTCTGAAAATGCCAGCGCACCGCGCCGCTGGCGGCGTCGAGGGCCACGACCGAGGAACCGTAATAACTCTTCGATTCGCGCGGCGCGCTGCCGCCGAAATGATCCGGCGAGGGATTGCCGGTAGGCACATAAATCAGGCCGTTTTTTACATCGGCGGACATCAGCGCCCACACATTGGGCGTGCCCGGCGTCAGCGTCGCGCCCTGCTTCACCTGCGCCGCATCGACCGCCGGCAGCGTCGGCGGCACCGGGTCCCACACCCAGCGCAATTCACCGCTGCGCGCGTCGAAGGCGCGCACCGCTCCGCTCGGCGCGTTCAGGCGCTGGCCGTCCTTGACGAAGGCGCTGGTGGCGACCACGTCGTTGACCACCAGCGGCGCCGACGTCACCGAATATTCGCCGGGACGAACGTCGCCCAGGCCGTGCAGCAGATTCACCTCGCCCGCGTCGCCGAAATCCGGGCAAGGTTTTCCGGTGCGCGCGTCGAGCGCAATCAGGCGCGCATCGACGGTGCCGGTAAAAATGCGCTCGCGGCACTGTGCTCCCGCCGGCGCCTCGGCATCGCGCCAATACGCAACGCCGCGACATACCGGCGAATACACGGCGTCGAGCCTGGTTTTGGGATCGAAACGCCAGCGCTCCGCGCCGCTCTCGGCATCGAGCGCGATGACACGGTTATAGGGCGTGCAGAAATACAACGTGCCGTCGATCAGCAGCGGCGTCGCCTCGAACGCCGTCGGGCCATGTTGCGCGGTGCCCGAGGAAAAATCGCCGTGACGATAAGTCCAGGCCGGCTTGAGCGCCACCACATTGGTTTTGCCGATCTGGTTCAACGGAGAGTAACGCTGTCCGCCGTCGTTTCCGCCGACGCTGGGCCACTGCGTCGCGGGTTCAACCGCGCCCGCCAGCGCACAGTAAACGGCCAGTGCGGCGCCATATGCCAAGCACTTTTTCATTATTGTTATCCATTGTTTTCAATAACGAAGTTTTCAACAGCAAGATCTTCTACAACAATCCTCAACGACAATCTTCAACGACAATATTTTCAATGGCAGGCTTTCAAAACCATTTTCCTGAAAAAATATTCCTGAAAATTTTTTCAAAAACGGCGTCTTCAACGCCAACCGCCCGCAGGGAGGCTCTGAAATACTGTTGCGCTCTTTTCAGAGATTCCGGCGACGGCGCTCAGATTTTTCGCAGGAAAATATCTTCGATCAAACCCTGCAGATGCGCGGTAACCGGTAACTCAAGCCGCAATTGCGCCGCGCTTTGCAGCGCCGCGCCAAGGTCCTTGGTGCCAAGGCGGCCATTGGGGCCGAAGGCCGCGACCAGAGCGGCTTCCCCGTGCCGCATCGCGGCGAGTTGACCTTCGATGAAGGCCGTCATCTGCGGAGTCACCACACCGTTGGCGCGGCCGACTTCCTGCAATTTCGCCAGCGGCAATCCGCAGGCCTCGGCCAGCCTGGCGGCTTCGTACATGGCGGCGAAGGCCGCATAAGACATCAGGTTGTTGCACAACTTCACCGCGATGCCGCTGCCCACCGCGCCGCAATGCACGATCTTATTGCCCGAGGTGGAAAAAACCGGTTCGCAGCGCGCAATGATTTCCGCGCTGCCGCCCACCATATAACACAGCGTCGCCGCCTCGGCGCCGGTGGCGCCGCCGGTCATGGGCGCGTCGATGACGTGAATGCCGCGCGCCGCGCCCTGCTCCGCCCAGCGCAACAGCGCGGCCTGTGTCACCGTGCTGTGAATCGCGAGCACGGTATCGGGGGCGGCATTGGCGAGCAGGCCGTTTTCGCCGGATAACAGCGCCTCGACGTCGTTATCGTCGCGCACGCACACGCCGACGATGCGGCACACCTTCGCCAGCGTTCCCGGATCGGCGGCCACGTTGGCGCCCAGGCTCTGCAATTCGGCGAGCGGGCCGGGCGCGATATCGTAGACCCAGACCGCCTCGGGCAATTTCAGCAAATGCCTGGCCATGGGTTTGCCGATATTACCCAGGCCGATGAATCCGACGCTCATGTTGTCACTCCGTCTCGTCGCATCGCGAAACGATGCGCGCGTTCATGTCCTCGCCGATATCAACCCGGCAGCGCCACGGTTTTGGTTTCGAGATATTCCTCGAAACCCTCGATGCCCATTTCACGGCCGATGCCGCTTTGCTTGTAACCGCCGAACGGCGAATCGGGCGCGAAAAAGTTGGCGCCGTTGATGTTCATGGTGCCGGTGCGAATGCGTCGCGCCAGTTTCAACGCGCGCCCGACATCGGCGGAATAAATGGATCCGGACAAGCCGAATATCGAATCGTTGGCGATGCGCGCCGCGTCGTCATCGTCGTCGTAGGGAATCGCCACCAGCACCGGGCCGAAAATTTCCTCCTGCGCGATGCGCATGCGGTTATCGACATCGGCGAACAAGGTCGGCTCGACATAAAAACCTTTGTCCAGATGCGCCGGCCGGCCGCCGCCGCACACCAGGCGCGCGCCCTCGCGCTTGCCGATCTCGATATAGTCGAGCACACGCTGGCGCTGGCGCGCATTGATGAGCGGCCCCATGATCTGGCCTTCGCCGCGCGGATCGCCATAGGGCAGATGTGAAAAATACGTTTTGAGAATTTCGACGCCTTCGTCATAACGCGAACGCGGCAGCAGAATGCGGGTCGGAATCGCGCAGCCCTGGCCGGCGTGGAAACAGACCGCCAAACCGCTTTGCAAGGCGCTGGGAAAATCCGCGTCGTCGAGAATGATGTTGGCGGATTTACCGCCCAGTTCGAGAAATACCTTTTTCACCGTCGTGGCCGCCCTGGCCATGATATGGCGGCCGGTCTGCGTCGAGCCGGTGAAGGACACCACATCCACGCGCGGATCGGTGACCAGCATTTCGCCGAGCCGCGCCGGATCCGAAGCGGTAACGACATTGAAGACGCCGGCGGGAATATCGGTGTAATCGGCGATGGCCTTGCCGATCACGGTGGCGGTCCAGGGTGTATCCGGCGCCGGCTTCAACACCACGCTGCAACCGGCGGCGAGCGCCGGGCCCGTTTTCGCCAGATTGATCTGGAACGGAAAATTCCACGGCGAAATCGCCGCCACCACGCCGGCGGCCTCCTTCCAGACCAGGCGTTTGCTGGGCACGCCCATCGCGCGCGTCACCGGCAGTTCACGCTCCCAGCGATATGGCTCCAGCATTTCGATGCAGTGATCCAGGATGCCGATGGGACCGGCGGCCTGGGGATCGCTGATCGCCCAGGGCGCGCCCACCTCCGCCACCAACTGCGCGCGCAGCTCCGGCAGCAGTTCGCGCAAACCGTCGCGCAGCTGCCGCAGGCAGCGCGCGCGCAACGCATGGTCGCGCGACCAGTCGCTGTCGTCGAAGGCGCGGCGCGCGGCGGCGATGGCGGCGTCCATGTCGTCCGGGCCCGCGTCCGCCACCTCGCCGATCACCGCCTCCGTCGCCGGGCTGATGTTGGCATAGCGTTTTCCCGAGCGGGCCTCGACCAGCGCGCCATCGATGAACAACCGGCTTTCGCCGCAATCTGCCGACCACATGACAATTCCCTCCGCTCCTGGAACGGGCGCACGCTGATCGGAACAGCCGAACGCGCGCCGGTTCATGCAATGGCGCACATATTAAATTATACTTGTCTTTATAGACAAGAATATAATCATTAAAATTTATCAAGCCGCGCCGAGCTTCAACGGACGCCGCGCAGGGTCGCGCCGGCCGGCGCGGCTGTTGCGCTTTTCGGCTTGAACCCGTACAGGCGCAGCATCAACAGCGTAAAAATAATCAACCACAATCCGTTGTACGCAAAAACCCTCGGCAGATCCGCTCCGGTTTCGCGGAAGGTCAGGCTCTCCCAGCTCAGGTAAAACAGCATCGCGTAAGCCATCATGCCGGCGACAAAGGTGGCGACGATCCGGTACCAGGGCCGGTCCTGCGCGCCGCGCCAGAAAACCGCGACGGACAACAGATAAAACCAGCTGAACAGCAAGGTATCGAACTCATTCATGAGCCGAAGCCAGAGCGGCGCCCGCGCGTAATACGGTTCGACATGCAGATATCCCAGCCAGGCGCGCCCCACCCAGGTTTGCGCGCAGGAACCGGCCGGCCCCTGGCCCAGGCCTTCCCAGCCGCACTGGAAATAAAACATCGGCGCATAAACACACGCCATGAATGCCGCGAACAAAAACAAAGCTAACAATAAATAATCGAGGCCGCTGCGTCGCATGATGATCTGCTCCCTGAATGTGGTGACCGGAAAGCGGCGGGCCACGCCGCTCGTCCCGTTGTTATTGTTATGTCCCGGCCGCGGCCGGGGCGCCACGATTCTCACGCAAAATACATTTCATTCGCAATGTTTTTTGAATGGCGCGCGGCGGCGCGGACAATTCGCCCGCGCGCCTTTTTGCATCAGCGCGTCCGTGTGCAGCCGAGGGCGCGGGCCAGCACTTCCAGCATCTCGCGTTCCTGGCGCTGGCTGATGGCGGCGCCGGCCACCAGCGAGGAACCGTGGAAGGTGCCCGGGAATGTGTGTATCTCCGTGGCGACGCCGGCTTCGAGTAACTTCAAGCCGTACAGCAGCGCCTCATCGCGCAGCGGATCGAACTCCATCGCGGAAATATAAGCGGCGGGCAAACCGCGCAGATCGGTGGCGCGGGCCGGCGCCGCGTACACAGGAACATCCGTCGCGCCGGGACGATGATTTTCGCCCAGATACGCGGCCCAACTCACCTCGGCATTGGGCCGGTTCCACAACGGCGTATCGGTGAACGCGCGCATGCTGGCGGTCTGCAGGCGATCGTCCAGTTCGGGAATGCCGAGGAATTGAAAACACAGCGCCGGTCCGCCGCGATCGCGCGCCAGCAAAGCGAGCGCGGCGGACAAACCGCCACCCGCGCTCTGTCCGAACACGCCGATGCGCTCCACCGCCACACCCAGTTGCTCCGCCTGCGCGTGCAGCCAGCACAGCGCGGCATAACAATCCTCCAGGCCGGCCGGATAAGGATGTTCCGGAGCCAGGCGATATTCCACGGAAACCACCGCGATGCCCAGGCGGTCCGCGAGCATGGCCGCGTTGGTGTGCTCGGTATCGATGCTGCCCACCACGAAACCGCCGCCGTGGATATAAAGCAGCGCGGCCATCGGCGCGTTCGCCTGTCGCGGCGTATAGACACGCACCTTGACCGGCGGCGCCTGTTCCGGCCCGGGCACGACAATATCGCGCACCTCGAGCCGGCTGACATCGGCGGCGGCGTTGATCGCGGCGGTCATGGCCTCGATGCCGGCGCGTGCCGCGACCACGTCCGTCATCACCGTCAGGGGAAATTGCGCGGCGGCGTCCGCCAGCTCCGGATCAAAATGGTAGGCCATCGTTTTTTCTCCTCGTTGTCATGAGTTATTTTTTGTCCGACGCGTCGCTACGCGGGCATATCCGGATCGTCTTCCCACAATGCTCATAACGGGAGAGCACGTATGCGGAATATTCATTTTTAAATAACAAGCGACCGCATGAGGCAATCGAATTTTTTTCAATAAAAAAGCGATCGCGTTTTATCTTCAAGGAAAAGAACCGCATGCTATGCGCGCGGCCGAGCCGCGGTCAATTGCATTTTTCAATGTCCATGGAGTTTTCAAAAAAACCACGATCCACGCCGGAATTGTTCTTCGAATGGAAATGCTTCGGAGGGAAATCCTGAGAACCGCATCGCAAACATTTTTTCTCGAACGGGCATCGGCCGAAAAATGCCGCGATGCAGTTAATACAAGCCGGCATCGTTGCCCATCCCATCCGGTCGCGACATCGGGAACATCGGTGCGACGGAACTTGTCTCACGAGTAGTGTCACTGGTCGGCGCCGTTATTTTTGACGTGCTGAATTCGTCTTCGCGCGGCCGTGCACAGAACTTCTCTCCGAACTATGGCGGGTTTATCGATGCCTCTTCCGATAGAAGATTACGCCCTGATCGGCGATTGCCATACCGGCGCGCTGGTCGGGCGCGACGGTTCCCTCGATTGGTTGTGTTTGCCGCGTTTCGATTCCAGCGCGTGCTTTGCCGCGCTGCTGGGCGAGGCGGAACATGGCCGCTGGCTGCTGGCTCCGGCCAATTCGATGCTGGCGCGGCGGCGCCGTTATCGCCAGGGCACGCTGATACTGGAAAGCGATTTCGAGACCGAGGCCGGCGCCGTGCGCATCATCGATTTCATGCCGCTGTCGAGCGAACGCTGGGACGTGGTGCGCATCGTCGAGGGACTGCGCGGCGCGGTGGACATGCACATGGAGCTGGTCATCCGCTTCGACTACGGGGCCATCGTGCCCTGGGTGCGCCGACTCGACGACACCTTGTTGGCCACCGCCGGGCCGGACAGCCTGGAGCTGCACACCGATGTCGAGACCCACGGCGAGAACATGAAAACCGTCGCCGATTTTTGCGTGCGCGCGGGCGAAAAAAAATATTTCACGCTCAACTATCGCCCCTCGCATGAGCCGAGCCGCCCCGAACTCGATCCGGAGCGCGCGCTGGCGGATACCCAGCACGATTGGAACGGCTGGTCCGGGCGCTGCATCAATCAAGGCCGCTGGCACGATGCGGTGGAGCGTTCGCTGATCACGCTGAAAGCGCTGATCTACGCGCCCACCGGCGGCGTCATCGCGGCGCCCACCACGTCGCTGCCCGAGGAGGAAGGCGGTGAACGCAACTGGGATTACCGCTATTGCTGGCTGCGCGACGCCGCCTACACCTTGAACGCGCTGCTGCTCGCGGGTTTTCAGGAGGAAGCCGTCGCCTGGCGCGAGTGGCTGCTGCGCGCCGCCGCGGGTTCGCCCGAGGATTTGCAGATTCTCTACAGCGTCACTGGCGAGCGGCGCCTGGACGAATTCGAACTGGACTGGCTGCCGGGTTACCGCGACGCGGCGCCGGTGCGCATCGGCAACGCCGCCTCGCGGCAATTCCAGCTCGACGTGTACGGCGAAATCATGGACACCCTGCATCTGGCCCGCGCCGCCAGCCTCGACCCGGAGCCGGCCGCGTGGCGCATTCAACAGACGCTGTTGCGTTTTCTCGAGTCGAACTGGCAACGCGCGGACGAAGGCATCTGGGAAATTCGCGGCCCGCGCCAGCATTTCACGCATTCGAAAATCATGGCCTGGGTCGCTTTCGACCGCGCGGTGAAGGATGCTGAAACCTTCTGCCTGGACGGCCCGGTCGAGCGCTGGCGCCAGTTGCGCGACGAAATTCACGACCAAGTGTGCAAGGCCGGTTACGACGCGCGGCGCAATACCTTCGTGCAGGCTTACGGTTCGCCGCATCTCGATGCCAGCCTGCTGCTCATACCCTCGGTGGGATTTTTACCGCCCGAGGACCAGCGGGTGCGCGGCACCATCGAGGCCATCGAGCGCGAACTCATGGCCGACGGCCTGGTGCTGCGTTATTCGACCGCCACCGGCGTCGACGCGCTGCCGCCGGGCGAAGGCGTATTCCTGCCCTGCTCGTTCTGGATGGCGGACGGCCTGGCGCTGATCGGCCGCAGGGCGGAAGCCGAGGAATTATTCGAACGCCTGCTGGCCTTGCGCAACGAACTGGGATTGCTCTCCGAAGAATACGACACGCGCGCGCGCCGCCTGCTCGGCAATTTCCCGCAGGCGCTCACGCATATGGCGCTGGTCAATACCGCGCGCCTGCTGTCCATGCCCCAGAACGACGTGCAGCAGGCCTGCGAAAAAGGCGAGCGCCCGGCCGCTGTCTGCAAAATACCGACACGCCCCGTCTGAGGCGGATGAAGCGCGAATAAAACGCGCAGGCCAAATACGGTATGATGCCCGCGGTCCCGCGCGCCGCCATCGATAACGAACAGGGCGCGCTGCGTCCGTTGCCCTGTTCATGCATGGCCAACAGTCGTCCATTATCAACCGTCATCCATTGCAACTGCCGTCCATGGTCAACAGTCGTTTGCAAACTATTCGCTCGTTGCCGACACTCGTTTATTGCAAGCGCTCGCTCCTTGCAAGCATGCTTTCGTTGCAAATATTCGTCCGTTATCAATGAATCGGGCCTGCACAAATCGCGCGCGGACGCCGCCGATTGCAGGGCCGCACAATAAAGGAAATCGCATGCGCGCACTGGCCGCCGCCAGCCGTTTTTTCGGCAACACATTTGCTTACTGGGTATTGCTGTTCGCCGTGCTGGCATTTTTGCAACCCGCGTGGTTCAGCGGCCTGAAAGGCGCCATCGTGCCGTTGCTGGGCCTGGTCATGTTCGGCATGGGACTCACGCTGAAACCCGGCGATTTCAGTGAAATCGCCCGGCATCCCTGGCGCGTCGCGCTCGGAGTCGTCGCCCACTTCGCCATCATGCCGGGCGTCGCCTGGTTGCTGTGCCAGCTGTTCCGCCTGCCGCCGGACATCGCGATCGGGGTGATTCTGGTCGGCTGCTGTCCGAGCGGCACCGCCTCCAATGTCATGACCTGGCTGGCGCGCGGCGATCTCGCCCTGTCGGTGGCCATCGCCAGCGCCACCACGCTGCTGGCGCCGCTGCTCACGCCGGCGCTGGTCTGGCTGCTGGCCTCGGCGTGGCTGCCGGTTTCCTTCGCGGATATGTTCTGGTCGATCCTGCAAATGGTCATCGTGCCGATCGTGCTGGGCGCGCTCACCCAATATCTGCTCGGTGTGCGTATCAAGGCGATCGTGGAAGTGCTGCCGCTGGTCTCGGTGGTCAGCATCGTCATTATCGTCAGCGCGGTGGTGGCCGCCAGCCAATCGCGCATCGCCGAATCGGGACTGCTGATTCTGGCGGTGGTGATGTTGCACAACGGTTTTGGATTTCTGCTGGGCTATTTCACCGGCAAATGGTTCAGCCTGCCGCAGGCGCAACGCAAATCGCTGGCGCTGGAAGTCGGCATGCAAAACTCCGGGCTTGGCGCGGCACTGGCCAGCGCGCACTTTTCCATCCTGGCGGCGGTGCCCAGCGCGTTGTTCAGCGTCTGGCACAACATCTCCGGCGCCTTGCTGGCGAACTATTTCCGGCGCATGCCGCCGGAGCGCGACGCCGATGCGTGAATTGCGCTTCGCGGTGCGATGACAACCCGTGCGATGACAACGGCCACCACAGCGCGCATGCACACTTTCCGGACAATACGCGCAGAGACAATACACGCAGGACAATGCGCGCGGCCTGCTTGCAAAGCATGCGGTCCATGAACCGATGTCTGATCGCCTCAACTCAGGCGCGCCCCGGACCCCGCGCGATGTGCGAGAACTTTGCGCGCGGCATCGAGTCTAGCAATGACCAGGCACACGGCGGGAGGAACGATTCGATGACGACGAAAAGCGCTACCGAGCTGCGCGGCCAACGCGTTGCGATGCTGATGACCGACGGCGTCGAGCAGGTGGAATACACGCAACCGCGCGAACTCCTGGAAAAACACGGCGCCAGGGTCACCCTGGTCGCGCCCAAGAATTCCGGCGATACGGTGCAAGGCTTCAATCACCTGACCGCCGCTTCGCGCTTCGATGTGGAGATGGATGTGCGCGATGCGCGTCCCGGCGATTTCGACGCCCTGGTTTTACCGGGCGGCGTGGCCAATCCGGACAACCTGCGCCTCGACAGCGAAACCATCACCTTCATCCGCGAGTTCGCGCGCGAGGACAAGCCCATCGCCGCGATATGCCACGGCCCCTGGACACTCATCGATGCCGGCATCGTCCGCGGCAAGCGCCTGACCAGCTGGCCGAGCCTGCGCGAAGATCTCACCAATGCCGGCGGCGAATGGGTGGACGCAGAAGTGGTGGTCGACGGCAAACTCGTCACCAGCCGCAAACCGGCCGATATTCCCGCGTTCAATCATGCCTTACTGCGCGAATTGGCGGGCAACGCCGCGCAGGTGGCAGCGCGGCGCTAGCCGAGTCGCAGTGTGAAAGCCGCATCGCCGGCATGAGCATCGATGACGCGGGGACGGGAAATGATTTTCGAAATCGCGAGCGCCGATTGCGCCTTGCCGGGCAACGACACCGGCAAGGCGGCCTTCCGTGCCGGTTCAATCCAGCTGTGCCGGTTCAATCCAACAGGTCAGCTCAAATCCGACGGGTCAGCTCAAATCCAGCGGGTCTTCAAATCCAACTGTGGCAGTTCAGCGTGGCCGTGTCAGCCCAACTTGGCAATCACGTTGTCGCCGAAGCGTTTCACCGCATCCACCTTGTCCTGCAGGGATTGCGTGGGATTGTAGACATCCCAGGGCGCGGTGAAGATGTGCGTGGCGCCGATATCGACCATGCGCTGCATCGCGTCGGTATCGTTGTAATCCATGACGCCGGCGTGAATTTCAAAGGGCTTGTCGGCGGTGCCGTATTCGCCGCGCAGCCGCTTGATATTTTCGATCATGGTTTTGTTTTCTTCGATGGTGCCGCCGGCGGACATCCAGCCATCGCCCAGCTTCGCCGCGCGGCGCAGCGCCGGCATCGAATGTCCGCCCACCAGGACCGGAATCGGCTGGGTCGGAATCGGCCGCATTTTGACTTCGCCGAATTTGAAGAACTCGCCCTCGAAGCCGAAATAACCGCCCTTGAGCAAACCGCGAATCACCGCCAGGCACTCGTCCATCACCTTGCCGCGATGTTCCCAGTTGACGCCGAGATAGGCCAGATCCTCATACCAGGGACTGATGCCGACGCCCAGGGAAACGCGGTTATTGGAGAGCACGGCCAGCGAGGCAAACTGTTTCGCGGTGAGAACGGGATGACGGCACGGCAGTTTCAGCACGCCCGGGTAGAAGCGCAGGGTTTTGGTCACCGCCGCCAGCGACGCAATCGCCGCGACCGGATCGAGAAAATCGATGTTCTCCAGGAAGGAACGGTCGCCGCCCTTGTAGGGATACACCGAATCCGTGTGCTTCGGATAAAACAGGCTGTCGCCGATGGTGAAGGAATCGAAACCGGCCGCTTCGGCCGCCACCGCCACAGCCTGCATGTGGGCGATATCGTTGAGACCGTATCCTAAAACAAAACGCATAGCTGTCTCTCCTCAGGTTAATTGTTGGAAAAATGCAATCGGGAAAGCGCGGCGGAACGCATTGAGTAAAAAACCAGCGCCGCGCCCAACGATCTCGCCGATTGTCCGAGCGCCCAGAACCTAACATAAAAGGCCGTGCGGCCGAAAACTTTTTCCGCCGCTCGGTCCGGCTGGAATCATGACGAAAAATTCATGTTGGCGGAAAGGGAAACGGGAACTCGGGCAAGCCGAGGTTTGGCGAAAATCCCGGTGAAGACGGAGGCTGGATCGCCTGCAACGAGCCCGGGCATCGAACCCGGGCTGCACTCGCTACGTTTTTCAGAGGTTCCCTAATTCCGCGCCGCGCTTTCGGAAACGTCGGTTTTACTCTCCAGCTGGCAGGCGAAGCTTTCCGCCTTGTCGACGTCTCCGCCCCGGTACACGGAAACGGTCGGGTAGAGGCACAGGCGGCGGGTCCGCACCGCTTTTTTGTTCTCATCCAGCTTGACCAGCGGCAAGGACTCGGGCGCATGCCCGCGCTCCACCCAGCTCATCAACGCGTCGAATACGCCGGAGGGACCGGGATAGCAATGCTGAACGCCGGGCGCCACGAAAAAGCGCAGGAAATCGTCGACCTTGCCGCTGCCGCCCATGAGCTGCTGCACGCTGCCCACATAATCCATGGTGCCCTGAACGGGAATGAACTGATCGTCGGTGCCGTGCCACATCAGCATTTTGCCGCCGCTATCGCGAAACGCCGAGAGATCGGGATTATCCGTGCCGAGCACGTCGCCATATTGCTGCTGGGATTGCCGCCAGAGTTTTTCGTAGCTTTCGCCGGTCAGGGTTTTCCAATCCCAGGCCGGATTCTGCGTCAGAAAATAACGCGCCCAGGCTTCGCCAACCCACATGATCACCGGCGGCGGTTCCTGCGCCACGGGATTCAACCCCAACAGCGGCGCCGCCCGGCTCGATCCATACCAAAGGAATTCGTTGTCGCGGGTTCTCGGGCCCTGCCATATCGCGTTGACGACGCGCGCATCCTTGTCGTCGAAAACACCGCAATTCTCGATCTTCTTCCCGACCAGTTTTTTTGCGTCGAAATGGCAGCGCTTCGGATCGGCGATCACACCATCGCTCGCTCCGTCGAGCGCATCGCAGGCCGGCACCGCCGCCGCCGTTGCCGCGTTGAGCTTGCACGCCGGCATGAAATCATTTTCCCGCTGCATCACCAGCGCGCCCCACAGTTCCAGCATGGCGATCTTGGGCCAATACAGCGGCGGAGCCGCCGACATGATGCCCTGGTAATCCCGCGGATAGCGCTGCGCCTCCATCATTCCCTGGCGGCCGCCGGTCGAACAGCCGGCGAAATACGAGTACTGCGGCGCGGCGCCGTAAAACTCGCCGACCAGGGCCTTTCCCACCACCGTCATGTCGTGAATGGCGGCATAACCGAAATTTTGCACCGCCGGCCAGTTCAGGCGGCCGTTCGGATCGAGCGCGTAATTGCCGTGGCGCAAGGCCAGATCCCAGGTTTCCTCCTTGACGCCGCCGCCATCGGTCGTGCCCACGGCATAGCCCAGCTCAACCGCGTCGAAATATCCCATCGACGCCATGCTGAGATTGCGCAGCGGGCTGCTGGTTTTGTAACCGCCGCCGCCCGCGCCGAAGAAACGGCCGTTCCAGCGTTCGATGGGCAGCCCGATCCGGATCAGCACTTCATTGTTTTCATCCGTGGCGGGCGTGACGCTGGCGATCACATCGCACCAGCTGCCGGCCTCGGCGTTGTCGTTGACGACGACAGCGCTTTTGACTTCGGCGCCGGGCAGCTTGAGAGAAACCAGGCTTTCACACGAGCGACGCGGTTTCGCGCCGGGAACGAGGGATTCGGGACGACTGAACTGGTCCGCCGAGGCGGCCATGCCGAACAGACCGATCAAACCCGCGACTAAAAATTTCGTTTTCATTATCTTTGCTCCGAGCCAGTCGGAAATAATCTATCCGGAATACTCCCGACAAAAGCCTCCCGTTGGGTTATGGCCGCGACCGTGAAATCCACCGAATCTGTTAGCGCGGATTAAAACGTCGCGTTAAACCGATGCGGCCATCCGCCAACGGTGATCGCCGCGCGCGGCAATGTGAGATCTCGCACCGACCCGCTCTCGTGCCGAACCTCTATGCTGTCCTGCACGAGCCGGGCGGATCATCCGCGGTGGCATGGTGTCGGAATCCAGCGAGACGTATTCCTATGACGACTTCGGCAAGCCCTGCCCCAAGCGCCGCGGTAACGCCCGCATTGCTGGAAAAAATAGATGCCTACTGGCGCGCGGCGAATTATCTTTCGGTGGGCCAGATCTATCTTTACGACAATCCACTGCTGCGGCGCCCGCTCACGCTCGCGGATGTGAAACACATGCTGCTCGGGCACTGGGGCACGACGCCCGGCCAGAATTTCATTTATGTGCATCTGAATCGCGTCATCAAGGATTACGATCTCGACATGATTTACATGTCCGGTCCCGGGCACGGCGGCCCGGCCGTGGTCAGCAACACCTATCTCGAAGGTACCTACAGCGAAATCTATCCGGATGTGAGCGAGGACGAAGCGGGCCTGCGCAAGCTGTTCATGCAATTCTCCTTTCCCGGCGGCATTCCGAGCCATGCCTCGCCGGAAATCCCCGGCTCGATCCACGAAGGCGGCGAACTCGGCTATTCGCTCAGCCACGCGTTCGGCGCGGTGTTCGACAACCCGGAATTGATCGTGGCCTGCGTGGTCGGCGACGGCGAAGCGGAAACCGGGCCGCTGGCCACGGCGTGGCACTCGAACAAATTCCTCAACCCGGTGCATGACGGCGCGGTGCTGCCGATTCTGCACTTGAACGGATACAAGATCGCCAACCCGACCATTCTGGCGCGCATATCCCACGAGGAACTCGAACAGTTGCTGCGCGGTTACGGCTGGGAGCCGTATTTCGTCGAAGGCAGCGAAATCGCGCCGATGCACGCCGCCATGGCCGCGACCCTCGACACGGTGATACAGCGCATCAAGGCAATTCAGAACGACGCCCGCAGCAACGGACTGCACACGCGGCCGCGCTGGCCGATGATCGTGCTGCGCTCGCCCAAGGGCTGGACCGGGCCGAAGGAAGTCGACGGCAAACAGATCGAGGGAACATTCCGCTCTCATCAGGTGCCGGTTTCGGATCCCGCCAAACACCCCGAGCATCTGCAGCTGCTGGAAGAGTGGCTGCGCAGTTACCGGCCGGAAGAATTATTCGACGCGCAGGGACAGCTGCGCGCGGAACTCGCCGAACTCGCGCCCGTCGGAACGCGGCGCATGGGCGCCAATCCGCAGGCTAACGGCGGCATTCTGCTGCGCGATCTGCGCATGCCGGATTTCCGCGACTACGCCATCGAAATCAATGCGCCCGGCGTGCGTGGCATCGGCGACACGCGCGTACTGGCGCCATTTCTGCGCGATGTGGAGAAACTCAACCGGACGCCGCGCAACTTCCGCATCTTCGGCCCGGACGAGACCATTTCCAACGGCTTGCAGGCCGTGTTCGAATCCACCAACCGACAGTGGGAAGCGCCGATATTGGCGCAGGACGAATATCTCGCGCCCACCGGGCAAGTCGTGGAGATGCTCAGCGAACACCAGTGCGAAGGCTGGCTGGAAGGGTATCTGCTCACCGGCCGCCATGGCGTGTTCAATTGCTATGAGGCCTTCATTCACATCGTCGATTCGATGTTCAACCAGCACGCCAAATGGCTGAAGGTCAGCGCCGGCCTGCCCTGGAGAAGGCGCATCGCGTCGCTCAACTACCTGCTGTCCTCGCATGTCTGGCGCCAGGATCACAACGGCTTCACCCACCAGGACCCGGGCTTTATCGATGTCGTGGTGAATAAAAAAGCGGAGATCGTGCGCGTGTACCTGCCGCCGGACGCGAACTGCCTGCTGTCCGTCATGGACCACTGCCTGCGCAGCCGGCACTACGTCAATGTCGTGGTCGCCGGCAAGCATCCCGCGCCGCAATGGTTGAACATGGATGACGCCATCAAGCACTGCACCAAGGGCATCGGCATCTGGGATTGGGCCAGCAACGATCACGACGTCGAGCCGGACGTGGTGATGGCCTGCTGCGGCGATGTGCCGACGCTCGAAACCCTGGCCGCGGTGTCGATCCTGCGCGAGGAGCTGCCGCAGCTGAAAATCCGCGTCGTCAATATCGTCGACCTGATGAAACTGCAACCACGCAGCGAGCATCCTCACGGCCTCGGCGATGCCGATTTCGACGCGCTGTTCACCCGCGACAAGCCGGTTATCTTCGCGTTCCACGCCTATCCCTGGTTGATTCACCGCCTCACTTACCGGCGCACCAATCACGACAATATTCATGTGCGCGGTTACAAGGAGGAAGGCACCATCACCACGCCCTTCGACATGACCGTGCTCAACGATCTGGATCGCTTTCATCTGGTGATGGATGTCATCGACCGGGTTCCGCAAACCGGTCCCAAGGGCGTTTACCTGAAACAGCAGCTCAAGGACAAACTGATCGAGCACCGGCATTACATCAATCGCCACGGCGAGGACATGCCGGAAATACGCAACTGGCAATGGAAGCGTTGAGCGCCGCCTGAGTCGCCACGCCGGAATTGATAGCCCCATGGCGGAGCCACGTGCGCCACATCGCGAAATAGCCGCTGGATGATTCGTATGATTTGTATCAGTCGTACTCCCGCGAACAGTGGCGGCAATGCTTCGGATGCATTTCGTCCGGGCACGAATGTGTGTCCGACAACATTCGCGCATCGATCCGGCGTATTCGAGCGCGACATCGCAACGGCCGTGCCGCCGGCATAACGTCATAACGCGCCCGTCCCCATCCGCGCCAAATATCCGCAGCCGCACAGATCGGCGTCGATACGCAACTCAAACTGCAAGCTCAACACCGCCTTGGGGCCGGCGCGCGGGTGTGATCGGCAGGCGCGCAAAGCGGCTAATTAGTAGTAGTAATTCCCACGCTGTCCGCAAAATGGCAGGCTCATCGCCATCGGGACCGCGGCGCGCTTGTGAATGCGCGAAATGCGCTCTCTGAAACGAATGCGGCCATGAAAACCTGATCGGGGGGAGCAAGAGGATGGACGACGAACTGCTGCTGCCGCTGTTGCTGGCCACCAGCGCCGGGCTGGGCCTGGGTGGGATATTTTTTGCCGGCCTGTGGTGGACCGTGCGCAAGGGGGCCGTGTCCTCGCATCCTTCCTGGTGGTTCGGCATCAGCCGGCCGCTGCGGATCAGCGTGGTGTGCGCCGGCTTTTTTCTCGTTGCCAACAATCACCTGCAATATCTGCTGCCCTGCCTGCTCGGCTTTCTCGGCGCGCGGCTGCTGTTCATCTGGTTGACCCGCGCCTTGCTGACCTCAGCGACACACAATGTCCTGAGCGCCGACCAGGCCTCCTGACCCTCCAATATTTCGCAGGCACCTATTTTTTTCAGGCACCTATTTTTCGCAGGGAACGATTTCTCGCAGGGGACTATTTTTCACAGGCAACTATTTTTCACAGGCAAGTATTTTTCACAGGCAACTATTTTTCACAGGAAAGTATTTTTCACAGGCAACTATTTTTGTAGGCAAACAAGTTTGCAGGCAATAAAGCCTTTTCCGAACCCGGCTTCAGGCATTTCCAGCTTCGGCGGCGGTTTCGCCATTCAAAAAGCCGCGCCAGGAATGAGAACAAAGCCATAAAAATCGATCGCGAAGCGCAAACCTCTTCTCTTTCTTTTACCGAGGCGAATGCGACCGGCCTTTCCGCTTGCGCAATGCCGGCGCCGTACCGTTCGATCTGTTTCCTATTCGCGGCGCCAGCGGTCGCGGAAAAAACGCTCGCCAAGCCGCTGCCGCCGCCAAATGCCTTTGCCAGCCGTTTTACACGACACTGTGGCGCAATCCAGATCGCATAGCCCCGGATAAGAAACAACCTCTTCTTTTTTCGATAATTGCGCTTAATCCCATGGGCTCAACTGGCTCCTCGCGCCCTTACCCTGCGCGCATGATTTTCGGGGCCGACGGGCCTGATTACATTGATATCGAACCCGGCCGCAGCCGGGCCTCGCCGGACAACGATCCCTGGGAAGTCGGCATTCGGGAGGAAGCCACTTCGGCGCGCATAACAATAATTTCGCGGCTTTAAAATCACGGATCGACGCCACTATGACAACACTGGGATTGCGCTTATCGCCTTATCTCGCCATCGCCAGGCCCAACCACTGGTTCAAGAATATTTTCGTTTTGCCCGGCATCGTCGTGGCGCTTTACGCCTACCCGAACCTGCTGGACATGCATCTGATCGCCAACATCGTGGTCGCCCTCATCGCGATGTGCCTGATTGCGTCCAGCTACTATGTGCTCAACGAAATCCTCGACGCGCCGCACGACGCGCTGCACCCGCTGAAAAAGCATCGCCCGATACCGTCGGGGCGCGTTGTGCCGGGCATTGCGTATATCGAATGGCTGGCGCTGGGATGCGCCGGCCTGGCGGTGGCGGCGGCGGTGAACTGGCGCGTTTTCGCCATCGCGCTCACGTTATGGTCGATGGGCTGCATCTACAATACGCCGCCCGTGCGCACCAAGGACAAACCCTACCTGGATGTGCTGAGCGAATCGCTGAATAATCCGCTGCGCCTGCTGCTGGGCTGGTATTGCACCGGCATCGAGAACATGCCGCCCTTGTCGCTGATCATCGCGTACTGGATGATCGGCGCGTTCTTCATGGCGGTGAAACGCTTTGCGGAATATCGCTTCATCAACGACCGCGGCCGCGCGGTCGCCTACCGCCAATCGTTTTCCTATTACACGGAAGCCCGCCTGCTGGTCAGCATCACCTACTACGCGGTGGCGTTCGGCCTTTTTTTCGGCATCTTCCTGCTGCGCTACCGCCTGGAACTGATCCTGGCCATGCCGCTGATTTCCGGTTTCCTCGCCTGGTACATCCACCTCGGCTTCCTGGCCAACAGCCCGGCGCAAAGCCCGGAAAAACTGTTCGGCCAGCGCGGTTTCCTCCTGTATTCGCTGCTCTGCGCCACCGTCATGATCGGCCTGCTGTTCATCAGCATTCCACAGCTCGGTGGAATTTTCTCACCCACGATGCCGACCGGGATCCCCTGATGAGATTCCCCGAAGCCATGTCTCACGATTTCATCGCGCGGTTTTTCCGCTATTTTTGCAGCGGCCTGCTCGCCCTCGCCGTGCATCTCTCGCTGCTGGGCTTCCTGGTCGAAGTCGTGGGAGAAAACGCCGCCGCGGCCACTTGCGTCGGCTTCGTCTTTGCCAGCGTTTGCAATTATCTCTTCCAGCAATCCTGGGTCTTCGAGGCGGCAGGTTCGCACCGTGTTTTTTTTCCTCGCTATGTCGTCATCACCACCGCGACCTTCTGCGCCAACCTGCTGCTTTTTCAAATGCTCAACGCCGTTATCGGAATTCCGTACTTCATCGCGCAACTGCTGTCGACCGCGCTGATTTTCGTCCTCAATTTCGTCATCAACCAACGCTACACCTTCCGCTCCGCCCCATCGCCCCCGCAACGGCCCGACTGCCCATGAACGCCTTCAACAGCCACGGCATCGAAACCATCGCCGTTTTCGATCTGGACGGCACGCTGACCCGCGCCGATACGTTTCTCGCCTTTCTGGCGGACTGGCTGGTCAGGCATCCGAAAAGACTGCTGCGATGCTGGCATCTGCCGCTCGATGTTTTACGTTTCAAATTGGGATGGGCGGATAACGCCTGGCTGAAAACACGGTTTCTGACGGCCGTTCTCGGCGGCGCGTCGCGTGCCGAGCTCGAGCGGCACAGTAGCCAATTCGTCGAAAGGATTCTCGCCACAGGCATGCGCCCCGGCGCGCTGGCCGCGCTGGAGGAACATGTCCGGCGCGGCAACCGAACCGTCTTGCTATCCGCCAGCCCGGATATTTACGTCACGGCCTTCGCGCATCGCCTGCGCTTCTCCGAGTGCGTGTGCACCAAAACCTCGAAAACCGCCAGCGGAAAAATCAGCGGCCGACTCAACGGCGAAAACTGCTACGGCGTGGAAAAGCTGCGCAGGTTGGAAAAACTGCTCGGGGGAAAACGCCCGCATCGTTTCATCGTCGCCTATGCCGACCACAGCTCGGACTTCCCCCTGATGCAATGGGCCAACCAGGGCGTTCTGGTCAACCCCTCGGCGAAAACCAAAAGACTGGCCCGCGGGCGGCATTTTTCGGTGGTGTCCTGGTAGGCGCACCGGCCGCCATCGCGTTTTATGATTTTTGCGCACCGCGGGCGCCGCGGACAGATCGCTCGCGTCCCTGCCGCTCGACGATACCAGCCTCAACGCCTCCAGGGATCGCCCAGCGCGGAGGCTTGCATCAGCATTCCTTGCAAACCGCCATCCACCACCAGATCGGCCCCGGTGATATAGGCCGCGTCGGGACCGGCTAGAAAAGCGATGGCCGCGGCCTGGTGGCCGGGCTCGCCCACCATGCGCAGCGGATTGCGTGAAGCCGCCGCGGCGCGCAGTTCCGGCTGCGAGTAGCGCGCGTCGGTCATGGCCGTGTGCGTGGAACCGGGCGATACGGTATTGCAGCGAATTCCATCGGGGCCCCATTCGCAGGCCATTTGCTGGATCAGCATGACCAGAGCCGCCTTGCTGGCGCTGTAAGCGCCGAGCGGCGGCGTCGGCTCGCGCGCGGCCAGCGATGCCGTCGCGACGATGCAGCCGCGCGCCGCGGCCAGCAGGGGATGAGCCGCCCGGCCCAGCAGCCAGGTGGCCCGCGTGTTGATGGCAAAGCTGCGCTCGTATTCGGCCACGGATAAATCCAGCAACGAGGCGCGGCTGATAATGCCGGCATTGCTGATCAGGACATCGACACCGCCAAAATACCCGTGCGCGGCGGCGACGACCTGGTCCGGCACCGCGCTGTCGCCGAGATCACCCACGAACACCTCGGCCTGTACATCCTCGGCGCGCAACGCGGCCGCCACGTCCACCAGCGCGTCGCCGGCCACGTCGACCAACAGCAGCTGCGCGGGGCGCCGATCGCGTTCGAACGCGTCGCGCGCCAGCCGCAAGGCAACGGCGCGGCCAATGCCGCTGGCGGCTCCGGTAATGATGGCTCGCATGATATTTCCCTCTGTTCTCTTCCGTTTATTTGCGCTCTCAATCTTCCTCTTGCGCTTTCAATTCCGCGCCGCGCATTCTCTCAGCGCAACCGCAACGCGGCGCCAGCATGTACCAGCCGCGCTGTGTTCGCGCCCGCCAATAAGGGACGGCGATTCAGGAAAAGCGCCGCGCCGATGCGTCTGCATCCGTCGGCAATATCCTTGAACAATCGTATTCATTGCCAGGCATCACGCGGCACAGTTGCATCGTTAGTTTATTCGCCACACATCCACGCTGGCGGCGTGCGTGTAAGCTCAATACTTGACAACCAGCGACCAGAAGCACAGCTTAGTCAGCCACGGCGACGGCCTTCGTTTTTTTTCGACACGACCGGCAATCGTCGCGATGACATTGCGCGCAGGGCATGGTCCGGCGTGAGCGCCGCGCAAAGTGACCAGCCTCGCACCCGACGGTTCAATCCAGGACTGACCGTTCAATGCTGGGAGAGAAAAAATGCCGGACTCCAATGCTCCACTGAGCGGACGCTTTATCGAGCAGCAACGCCAACGCCTGGAAATTCTGCTCCAGCAGATCCTCGGCCCCGAGGCCAGCCGGCTTGCGCAACAGCGAAGCTTTCAGCGCCAGCACGGCAACGAGGCGCAGGAGTTCGAGGAAAACGCGCAGGGCATGGCGCAAAATGAAGTGTATCAAGCGCTGCACGACATCAATGACCGCCGCGTGCATGACATCGAACGCGCGCTGGAAAAAATCCACGAAGGCAGTTACGGCCGCTCGGACCGCAGCGGCGAGCCCATTCCCAAGGAACGGCTGGAAGCCACGCCCGAAGCGATATTCACGGTCGAAGAGGAAAATCTGCGCGAGCGCAGCGGCTGAGGCGCCGTCGATTTTCACGGGTTGCCCATTCTTGACGGGAGGAGCAAAACCATGAGTTATGAATCATCGGTTCTCGCCGTGCCGGTATCCGGTAAAGACCATGCCCAGGGTTACGATGGCGCCGTGGCAACGCTGGTGGAATACGGCGATTTTCAGTGCCCCGCCTGCGCCGCGGCTCATCCCATGGTCCAGCAGATACAACGGCACTATGCCGGAAACCTCAATTTCGTGTTCCGCAATTTTCCGTTGAAACAGATTCATCCCCTGGCGGAGCTGGCCGCCGAACTGGCGGAAGGCGCGGATTCCATCGGCGAATATTGGAAGATGCATGACTGGCTGTTCGAAAACCAGCAACGCTGGAGCGCTTTCGGCGCGGCCGGCTTGCAGGAAGGCATGCGGGAGCTGGGCATCGACGAGGCGAGCATCGAGAAAGCGCTGTCCAAGCCCGATATCGTCGACCGCATCCAAAAAGACTACGCGAGCGGCGTGCAAAGCGGCGTCAGTGGCACGCCGAATTTTTTCATCAATGGACGGCTGTACTCACCCGAGCGTCATGGATCGCTGGCCCGGGCCATCGGCCATGTGATCGCGAAACAACCGCATTGAACGCCGCATCCGCGCGGAGCGCCTTGCCCGGCCTATCCGAAACCGGCGTACATTTTCTGCACGCGCGCATCCCGGCACAAGAACATCCCGACATACGCGCAACACGATCCGCGCACCATTAAAAACTCACGCGTATTAAACATGCGTATTAAAAAAACCCCGCCATACAGCGGCGGGGCGAGGCGCGAAACAGCGATATCAAGACGATTGCGCGGCGCGCAGCGGCGTCACCGAGCCCTGCGCGGCAAGCTCGCCAACGGCTTCGGCCAGCGCATCGTTGGATCCCTTGCACAATCTGGCGACCGCTTCGCGATTTCTCGACAGAAACAGACCGATGGCCTCGGCCTGGGCCTGGCCGATTTCAGGCGCCACGGCCTTGACCGCCACGGCGAAGTGCTCGCCGATTTCAAGCATCTGATCGTGCTTGTCCGCCTCGGATTTACTCGCGTGCATACTGTTGTCCCGATCGACTTTCCACATAGGAATTACGGCCATTTTCAATGCCTCCGAATGATTGAAAGAGCAAGCCAACGCAGGCCGACAAAATACTGTACAAAAACACAGTCAGTCAACTTGAAATTGGCTTGTGGAAATGAAAAATGAAATTTTTTGCGGAAATTAAGGTTTTGTTGTGGAAATGGTTCTGTTGCGGAAATCAAGACATGAAAAAGAAAAAGCCGAAGAAGGGAGCGGTGAAAATAGCGTAGAAAAAACGGCGGCCGCAAGCGCGGCCGCCACGGCGAAGCCTCACAGGAACTTGCGCGTTACCTGCAGGGTGAACGTGCGCGGAGCCCCCGGGCGCCCCACCATCGTTTGCGCCGCCAGCCCGCCATAATCCACGGCGGTGGTGATGTACTCGCGGTTGCCCAGATTGCGGCCGATCAGCGCCGCATCCCAGGCGTTATCCTCGCTTCTCCAGCCGACACGCGCGTTGAACAACGCATAGGCGCCCTGCCGCGCCAGATTGACGATGCCGTATTCGCCATCGTTCACCGGCGAAAAATATTGCTTGGTCTGGAAGTGGTAATCCGCACCGATATAAAACGCGCCGGCGCCGTCGGTCTGGTACGTATAAGTGCCGCCGAGGGCCAGCGTCCAGCGCGGCGCGTTGTTGAGCGCATTGCCCGAGGCGTCGAAAGGTATCGAATTGCCGGCCAGCTTGAACGTCGCGTTCGGATAATCCGAATAATAGGCGTTCAGGTAGGCGACGTTGGCGAACAGATCGAGGCTCGGCAGCGGCCGCGCCAGCAATTCCAGTTCGACGCCTTTCACTTTCGCCGTCGCCGCGTTTTGCGTGTAGGCGCTGATCGGCGGCGTATACAAGGTCACCTGCAGATCCTTGTAGTCGTAATAGAACACATCCATGTTGACGCGCAGCCGATCGTCGAACCACTGGGATTTCACCCCGAGCTCATAGGACCACAGATACTCCGGGCCATAACCTTCGGCCTGGCGCTGCGGCGAGCTGGATCCGAAATCGAAGCCGCCGCTCTTGAAACCGCGCGTCGCGGAAACATAAATCAGCATGTCTTCGGTCGGCGTGTAGTTGAAACCCAGTTTCGGCGTGAGAGCGTTGGCGCTTTTCGACGATTCGATATCGAAGGGATCGGAAAAGTACGGCGAGCCGACGATGGTCGGCGCCTGGATGGCGATATCCGAATCCGGGGAACCGGACGCCTTCCAATAATCGACGATGTGGTAATCCTTCTTTTCATGCGTATAACGCAGGCCCGCGATCATCGAGAACCGGTCGGTGAAATGGTATTCGCCCTGGGCGAAAGCCGCATAGGATTCGGCGCTCAGGCGCGGCCTCTGGAAATGATTGAGATTGGCCAGGGCCATCGCGACGTTGGCCGGCTCGACATCGGACTCCTGGAAATAATAGAGCCCGGTGACCAGCGTCAGCGCATCCAGCTTGACGTTCAGGTTGAGCTCTTCGCTGAATTGATGCTGGCGCAAATTGAACAGGGCGCGAACGCCGTCGAGGCTGGTGGCGTCGGCGTCGGTGGTATCGTCGGACCACACGCCGCGGAACGCGGTCAGCGATTTCAGCGCCACATCGTCGCTGAAGTTGTAGTTGAAATCGGCCGCATAACCATAGCTGCGGATCTGCAGCTGGTTGCGCGAATCGGCGGCGATCTTGTGGTAGTCGTTCAGGATCGAATCGTCGAGCGGCACGCCGACCGGCTGCAATAACTTGGAGGCGCCGCCGGTGTGCTCGTTGGAGCGGAACCAATCGGCGCGCAGGGTCAAATCGGCATGCTCGCCCAGGGGCGAATACAGCTGGCCGCGCACGCCATAGGAATTCTGGTCGAAAATATCGGCGCCGCCCGGCGCCACGTTTTCGATATAGCCGTCGTGGCGATCGCGCACCACCGACAAACTGCCGCGCAGCGGCGAATCGCCGAGCGGGCCGCTGACATAGCCTTTGAATCCCAGTTCGCGGTAATTGCCGACCGAACCCTGCACCTCGCCGGTCAGCGTGTCCGTGGGCTTGCGCGAAATGATGTTGATCGTGCCGCCCACCGAATTGCGCCCGTACAAAGTGCCCTGCGGCCCGCGCAGCACTTCCACCCGTTCCACGTCGAGGAAATCGGAAAAATACGCAATCGGCCGCGCCAGATACACGCCGTCCAGATGCAGCGTCGTGCTCGGATCGGAACCGATGAATACGTTGTTGGAACCGACGCCGCGCACATACAGCTGCGCATAGCCGTTGATATCGGAAATCTGCAGGCCGGGCGTGTAATCGACCAGGCCGCGCACATCGGTGACTCCGCGCGCGTCGAGCTGGTCGGCGCTGAATGCGCTGATCGCCAGCGGCGTCGACTGCAAGGCGGTTTCGCCGGTTTTGGTGGCGGTGACGATCACCTCTTCGATTTTTCCCGTCGATGCCGCCTGCGCGGACAATGCCACCGCATTGCCCAGCAATAACGCCGCCAGGCGCCGCCGCGCGCTCGCAGGCCGTTTCAAACAGAAATGCATGGATGATGAGTGTTTCATTGTTGCGGGTCTCCATCGCCTTGTTATTGAGTTATTGTCCGACCCGCGATTGCAACGCCGGCCGCTTGGCTGATTGCTTACGTCCGGCGAGCGCCGGGCGCAAGGCCGAGTATAGCCACAGAGCCGCGATAAAAACATTTTGGGGAGATCGAAACGGGCAGCGCGGCACAAGAGTTCCAAGCGCTTATTTTTCCGTGCAAAAAATTCGCCAGATCAAAAAACGATCAAAATCATTTTCTGACGACTGCGCGATGCCGCGCGCAACGCTGAACAGCGCACTGATGTTTCCCGACCATTCATGGTTTATTCAGCTGGTCGCCGCCATCCTCACGGCAAGCTCGCAAAACCGCAGCGACGGGTTTACGGGCGCGGCAAGCTGAACAGATCGAGGATTCGCCAATGCTGACACAGCAAACCATACAGGAACGACTGGATGCCATCGCCGAGGAAGTCTCGCGCTCGCCCGGCATGTACTACGAACTGTATTCGCGCCTGTTTTCGGAGCGCGTGAAACGCTGGATATGCACGGTGCCGGGCACCGACGCGGTGCTGATCGAGCGCGTGGCCGATAACGATCCCGATTACTCCGCGGAAGTCGACATTTCCGAACCTGCGCCCACCGCTCCCATCGGCATCCTGTTCAACCCGGCATGGGATGTGGAATATCAATGACGGCTCGGCAAAAAACGAAAAAGCCCGGCGCGCTTTCGCGGCCGGGCTTTTTTTCGGATAGTCCGCCGTTCAGTTGAAACCGCTCAGAAGTTATACGTGAGCGTCGTGCGTACCGTGCGCGGTTCCGCCGGGTGAAAATGTATGTCGTCCACGCCTTCCGCCGGCTCGCCGCGCAGGCGCGAGGCATAGAAATAATCGATGTCGCTGACCTTGCGGTCGAACAGGTTGAAAACATCCACCGCCAGTTTCCAGTTTTCCGAAAACTGATAGCCGCCACGCAGATACACCAGCGTGGTGGCCTTGGAACGCTGGCTGTTGTCCTCGATCAGCGGGCGCGGGCCGAAATAGCGGAACTCGAACGCGCCGAACCAGTGATCGAGATCCAGCACGGTAATGCCGAACGAAGCCACCTTATCGATCGATCCCGGCACGTAATCCCCCGCCGGGTCGTGTTCGGTGAAGCGGGCCTTCGAGGCGGAAATATCGAGATCGAACAGCAGCCACGGCAAGGCGATGTAGTGGTTGCTCCACTCCACGCCGTGGCGCTTGCTGGCGCGGTTCGGCCCGGTATCGCCGGCATCGCCGGAAAACACCAGCTCCGAATCCAGATGCAGTTCCCACAGGGC
>Ga0153956_1000668_pt1 | contig 35906 bp, 36 predicted proteins | sample TSFL040MetaG_FD_104704 | JGI IMG/M metagenome (GOLD analysis project Ga0153956, IMG submission 104704) | Attine ant fungus gardens microbial communities from Florida, USA - TSFL040 MetaG | ecosystem: Host-associated > Fungi > Mycelium > Unclassified | place: USA: Florida, Wekiwa Springs... | reverse complement strand
TACAAGGAAACCTTCATGCTGCACTACAACTTCCCGCCCTATTCGGTCGGTGAAACGGGCCGCATGGGTTCGCCGGGCCGCCGCGAAATCGGCCATGGCAAGCTCGCATGGCGCGCGATCCATCCGATGCTGCCGGCTGCGGAGGCTTTCCCCTACACGCTGCGCGTCGTCTCCGAAATCACCGAATCCAACGGCTCGTCCTCGATGGCGACCGTCTGCGGCACTTCGCTGTCGCTGATGGATGCCGGCGTGCCGCTGGCGCGTCCGGTGGCCGGCATCGCCATGGGCCTGATCAAGGAGAACGAGCGTTTCGCGGTTCTCTCCGACATCCTCGGCGATGAAGACCATCTCGGCGACATGGACTTCAAGGTGGCCGGCACCGAAATGGGCGTCACCTCGCTGCAGATGGACATCAAGATCGCCGGCATCACCGAGGAGATCATGAAGGTCGCTCTCGGCCAGGCCCAGGGCGGTCGCGCCCACATCCTCGGCGAAATGGCCAAGGCCATCACCGAGAGCCGCGGCCAGCTCGGCGAATTCGCTCCGCGCATCGAAGTCATGAACATTCCGGTCGACAAGATCCGCGAAGTCATCGGCTCCGGCGGCAAGGTCATCCGCGAAATCGTCGAGAAGACCGGCGCCAAGATCAACATCGAGGACGACGGCACCGTCAAGATCGCCTCCTCTTCGGGCAAGGAAATCGAAGCCGCCCGCAAGTGGATCCACTCGATCGTCGCCGAGCCGGAAGTCGGCCAGATCTATGAAGGCACGGTCGTCAAGACCGCCGATTTCGGCGCCTTCGTCAACTTCTTCGGCGCCCGCGACGGTCTCGTGCACATCTCGCAGCTCGCTTCCGAGCGCGTCGCCAAGACGCAGGACGTCGTCAAGGAAGGCGACAAGGTCTGGGTCAAGCTGCTCGGCTTCGACGAGCGCGGCAAGGTCCGCCTCTCCATGAAGGTCGTCGACCAGGCGACCGGCAAGGAAATCGTTTCCGACAAGAAGAAGGACGAAGCGGCCGAATAAGCCGCGCCTTCATGCCGATCCTGAGGGCGCGGGATTACCCGCGCCCTTTTTCTATATGTCCTTTCCCTTTCCGCCCGAGATGAAGCCATGAGCCGCGACGCCCTGAAGACCCTGTTCCATCCCTTTGCCTCCGGCACCGTAGATATGCCCGGCGAGGGAAAGCGCATTCTCTTTCTCGGGGCTGAGGCCGGCTTCTCGCTGCCGGCCGAATTCGGTGCTGAAGTCGAGGCCGTGCAGGCGCTCAGGCCCTTTTTCCGGCAATTGCAGGCGCAGCGCGTGGCCGTCACCCCGGAAGTGGAGGGCGAAGCCTATGACGGCGCGCTGGTGCTGCTCAACAAGCACAAGGGCGAGAACGAGGCCCAGATCGCGACGGCACTTGCCCGCGTTCAGCCGGGCGGCCTGATCGTCATCGCCGGCGCCAAGGAAGACGGCGTGCAGTCGCTGCGCAAGCGGGTGGAGGGACTGCTCGGCTTCGACGTCGAGCATATGCCGAAATATCACGGCGTCGCCTTCTGGTTCGCGCGGCCGGAAGAGGCTGGCGCCCTCGTGACGGCGCTGGCCAAGCCCGCCGTCCGCGTCGACGGTCGTTTCATTGCCGCACCCGGCATGTTCTCCCATGACCGCATCGATGCCGGCTCCGAACTACTCGCCTCGCGCCTGCCGTCCGACTTTACCGGCGACGCCGCCGATTTCGGCGCGGGATGGGGCTATCTCTCCGTCGAGCTGGCGACCCGGTCGCGCGGGATCGGCCGCCTCGACCTCTACGAGGCCAACCATGCGGCGCTGGAGGCGGCGAAGGCCAATATGGCGGAGAACTGCCCGAACGCGCCGGCGCGCTTCTTCTGGCACGACCTCGCCGGCGAGCCGGTGAAGGACAAGTACGATCTCATCGTCATGAACCCGCCCTTCCACGAGGGCCATGCCGCCGAGCCCTCGCTCGGCCAGGCGATGATCAAGGCCGCCGCGTCGGCGCTGCGCGGCGGCGGCCGCCTGCTTCTGGTCGCCAATCGCGGCCTGCCCTATGAGCCGGTGCTGGCCGCGCATTTCAAGGAACACGGCGAGACCTGCCGCAACGCCCGCTTCAAGGTGCTCTGGGCGCGCAAGTAAGCCGCGCCCTCCTTTTTCCCGATCATTTGCCAGAACCTTTGCACGGGCTCGATGCTGCCCGTGTGCTGGCGTGCGCTCGCGCGTCCTGGCATTCTTGCCATAGGGCAAATTTCCGCTCGACAGGTCGTAAAACGATAATTATCTTTTCACGACGACTAATTAACATCTTACGCCAAAAGGCTTTATGGCTATCCAGACGGTCCACGACGAGTTCACGACCAATGCCGGCATTGGCTCCGCCATCGCCCGTCACGCCCGGACCTATGATATCGACATCGCCCCGATTTGCAGCGCGCTCGATCTCGATCTGGAGCTGCTGCAGAACCTGACGGCGCGCATCAGTCTGGACCGCCTCTGCCGCCTGCTCGAAACCTGCGCGGTGCTGTCGAACGACGAAGCCTTCGGCCTCAAATGCGCCGAAGTGTTCACCCCCGGCGCCAGCGGCTCCTTCGGCTACGGCATCCTGGCCTCGCCGACCGTTCGCCATTATGTGCAGTTCATGGGCGATCACACGCCGCATCTGTCGCATACCAGCCATTGCGGGCTGGATTTCACCGACACGGAGGCCGTCGTCTCCTGGACGTTCTCGCCGCTGATCGTCAACCGCGACCAGTATGTCGACATGGTGACGGCCATCCATATCCGCAACCTTCGCCGCATGGTGGGCGAGGATATCGCCATCGCCGCGATCCACCTCGAACGGCCGAAGCCGCGCAACGTGGCGGTCTTTCGCGAGCGCCTGACGCGCAAGGTAAACTTCGGCGCGCGGATGAACGGCCTTTCCATCCCCACCATGCTGCTCGACCGCCTGAACCCGCGCGGCGACGAGAACCTGTTCAAGCTGATGGACCAGCAATGCCGCGCGCTGCATATGGATGGCATGACCGACGGCGAGTTCATGAGCCGGGTGCGGCGCTATCTTCGGCTGCGCATCGCCGAGCCCGCTCTGTCGCTGGAGGACATCGCGGCCTATTTCAGGCTGTCGGAGCGGACCTTCCAGCGGCGGCTGGCGGAGCTTGGGGCGACGCTCAACGAGTTGCGCGACGAGGAGCGGCGCAGTCTCAGCCTCAAGCTCCTGAAGGAGAGCGACCTGTCGATCTCGGCGATCTGCTACAGGCTCGGCTATTCCGCCCCCAGCGCCTTCACCCGTTCGGTTCATCGGTGGTTCGGCATGTCGCCGCGTCATCTGCGGAATGCCGGAGGCGGCTGCGGCCCGGAAGGCGCCGACGAATAGGGCGGCGAGGGCTCAGCCGGCTAAAAGCGTTTTTATTCCATGGCTTGACAAGCCGGCCGAAATGCGGAACGTTGCCGAAAAGCCGGTCGTTCGATCGGATCGATTATCAAATGAAATTGCATCTATTGTAAAGTTTTTGGCGCCTGACGTTAAAGACTTCGCGGCCCCATGCCTTTATTGGAGCGCTCACGAAGCAGGGGCGCCAAACCGAGACAGCGGTTTGAGAAGGCGGACAGGGTCCGCGACGATCGTTCCCCGATTGATTCAAACAGGGGACGATTGGGCGCATGTACATGCCGATAGATGCTGTGGGTCCGGCTTCCTTCCCTCCGTGCGATCTCTCGCTCACTGAAAAGAACTGTCTGCAACTGGTGGCCGAAGGCCGTTCGGTTCGCGAGGTCGGCGACGATCTTGCCCTCTCCATGGCGGATGTCGAGGCATTGCTGAGCGTTGCCGAAGGCAAGCTCGGCGCCCGCAACCGCCTGCACGCCATCAGCGTCGCGCTGCGCAAGGGCGCAATCTCCTTTTAAGTCCAGACGAGCATCCGGGCGATCGAGCCGGTGCTGACCGCTCGATGGCGGACCTGCCCGGTTCTCAAAAAGAAATGGCGCGAACCGCAGCGGTTCGCGCCATTCTTGTTTTCAGCGTCCCAAAAAACGGATGCCTCAGTCGGCATCTGCCCTGGCGAGCGTTTCCAGCGTCGGCATCGAGGTGATGTTGAAGCCCGAATCGACGTGGTGGATTTCACCCGTCACGCCAGCCGAAAGATCGGAAAGCAGGTAGAGCGACGAATTGCCCACCTGGTCGATCGTCACGGTCTTGCGCAGCGGCGCGTTGCGCTGGTTCCAGGAGAGGATGGCGCGCGCGTCGGAAATGCCGGCACCCGCAAGCGTGCGGATCGGGCCGGCGGAGATCGCGTTGACGCGGATGCCGCGCGGGCCGTAATCGGCGGCGAGGTAGCGCACCGAGGCTTCCAGCGCCGCCTTGGCGACACCCATGACGTTGTAGTTCGGGATGACGCGCGACGAGCCGTTATAGGTGAGCGTCAGCATGGTGCCGCCCTCGTCCATCAGGTCGGCGGCGCGCTTGGCGATTTCGGTGAACGAGAAGCAGGAGATCACCATGGTCCGGGTGAAATTCTCGCGCGTCGTGTTGGCGTAGAGGCCCTTCAACTCGTTCTTGTCGGAAAAGCCGATGGCGTGCACGAGGAAATCGAGCTTGCCCCAGCGCGTCCGCAGCTCCTCGATCACCGCTTCGACGGAGGCGATGTCCTCGACGTCGCAAGGCAGGAGGAACTCGGAGCCGACCTCGGCCGCCAGCGGCTTGACCCGCTTGCCGAGCGCCTCGCCCTGATAGGTGAAGGCGAGTTCCGCCCCTTGCGCGCCCAGCGCCTTCGCAATGCCCCAGGCAATCGAATGATTGTTTGCGACGCCCATGATGAGGCCGCGCTTACCCTGCATGATTCCGGTCATTGCCTTATCCGTTGTAGCGCTGGAAGACGAGCGTGGCGTTGGTGCCGCCGAAGCCGAAGGAGTTGGAAAGGGCGATATCGATCCTGGCGTCGTCGATGCGCTTTCGAACGATCGGAACGCCGTCGAATTCGGGATCGAGTTCGGTGATATGGGCGCTCTCGCCGATGAAGCCGGCCTGCATCATCAGGAGCGAATAGATCGATTCCTGCACGCCGGCGGCACCGAGCGAATGGCCCGTCAGCGACTTGGTCGACTGGATATGCGGGATCTTCGACCCGAAGACCTCGCGGATGGCGCCGATTTCCTTCGAGTCCCCGACCGGCGTCGAGGTGCCGTGGGTGTTGATGTAGTCGACGTCGCCCTTCACGGTCGCCAGCGCCTGGCGCATGCAGCGCACGGCACCTTCGCCGGACGGGGCGACCATGTCGTAGCCGTCCGAGGTCGCGCCGTAGCCGACGATCTCGGCATAGATCTTCGCGCCGCGGGCCTTGGCGTGTTCCAGCTCTTCGAGCACCAGCACGCCGGCGCCGCCGGCAATCACGAAGCCGTCGCGGGAGACGTCATAGGCGCGGGACGCCGTCGAGGGCGTGTCGTTGTACTTCGACGACATGGCGCCCATGGCGTCGAAGAGGTTCGACATGGTCCAGTCGAGGTCTTCGTGGCCGCCGGCGAACATCACGTCCTGCTTGCCCCACTGGATCATTTCGGCGGCGTTGCCGATGCAGTGCGCCGAGGTCGAGCAGGCCGACGAGATCGAGTAGTTGACGCCGTGGATCTTGAACCAGGTGGCGAGCGTGGCCGACGCCGTCGACGACATCGCCTTCGGCACGGCGAAGGGGCCGATGCGCTTCGGCGAGTTGTTCTTGATGGTGATATCGGCCGCTTCGATCAGCGTGCGGGTCGAGGGGCCGCCGGAGCCCATGATGATGCCGGTGCGCTCGTTGTTGCCGACATCCTTGTCCTCAAGGCCGGAATCGGCGATCGCCTGCTTCATGGCGACGTGGTTCCACGTCCCGCCCTGCGAGAGGAAGCGGGCCGCGCGGCGATCGACCAGATCGGTGGTGTCGATGTTCGGCGCACCCCAGACCTGGCACTTGAAGCCGTGCTCGGCGAAATCGTTGGAGAACGATATGCCGGACTTCGCCTCGCGCAACGACGCGGTAACCGCCTGCGCGTCATTTCCGATGGAGGAAACGATGCCCAAACCCGTGACAACAACCCGTCTCATGTCGATGACCTTTTCTAAAACGTCTGTGTGGAGGCGGCCAGGCCGCGGTTCAGGCTTCTTTGTCCTTCGACAGACCGACACGCAGGTCGGCCGCCTGATAGATGGTTTCGCCATCGGCCTTCAGCCAGCCGTCGGCGGTGCCGAGCACGAGGCGGCCGCGCATGACGCGCTTGAAGTCGATGCCGTATTCGAGGAGTTTCGTCGTCGGGCGGATCATGCCCTTGAACTTCACCTCGCCGGTGGAAAGCGCCATGCCGCGGCCGGGCTCGCCGAGCCAGCCGAGGAAGAAGCCGGTGAGCTGCCACATGCCGTCGAGGCCGAGGCAGCCCGGCATGATGGGATTGCCCGCGAAATGGCAGGGGAAATACCAGTCGTCCGGCTTCACGTCGTATTCGGCGCGGATATAGCCCTTGTCGAAGGCGCCGCCGGTTTCGGAAATGTCGGTGATGCGATGGACCATCAGCATGGGGGGGAGGGGAAGCTGTGCGTTGCCGGGTCCGAACAGTTCGCCACGGCCGCAGCTCAAGATCTCTTCATAATTGAAGCTCGATTGTCTCGTCGTCATGAAAATTCCATTTCCCCCGCATAAGACGCTGTCGGATGGTGAAGCTTTACTGCAAGATTCACCCGAATTGAAGCGCAAGCATGGCTTACTCCTTCGCAGGAGGCTCTGCCGGCGTTCCACCTTATCTGGTGGTCGCATACAGGAAGGCCAAGGTGCCTACCAGACCCAAATGCGCCAAAAGCCCTATTTTCGGGGTTTCCCAGCCGTCTTGTCCCCACGGAAACTATTGAAAGCCCTGGCTGTAAAAGTTATATGCTGAAGTAAAGTTTTATGGAGCACGGGATTTGGAGACGCGGATGACGGCGGGCGCCGCAATCGCCATCGAGACGAGATTGCGTATGGCGGGGCTGCGGCCGACCAGGCAGCGCGTGGCGCTGGGCGATCTTCTCTTCGCCAAGGGCGACCGTCATCTGACCGTGGAGGAGCTGCACGAGGAGGCGGTGACCGCCGGCGTTCCCGTTTCGCTCGCGACCGTCTACAACACGCTGCACCAGTTCACCGAAGCCGGGCTCATCCGCGTGCTCGCCGTCGAAGGCTCCAAGACCTATTTCGACACCAACGTTTCCGACCACCACCATTTCTTCGTGGAAGGCCATAACGAGGTGCTCGACATTCCGATCAGCAAGCTGACGATCGACAACCTGCCGGAGCCGCCGGAAGGCATGGAGATCGCCCATGTCGACGTGGTCATCCGCCTGCGCCGCAAGGACCGCTGAGCGGCAACGCTTTCCGCAAATCGTCACATGACATCGTTGGGGTGCCGGCCGGGCCGGGGCCTGTAGCTCGGCAGCGTCCAGCCGAACACCAGCGCGCCGCCGCGCACGCCGAAGGCGGCGATGACGCCGAGCGTGGAGGCGACAGGCAGCGGCAGGTCGGCGGCACTCGCCGCGGTGAAAACGCCGGCGCCGACGATGGCCGCGGTCACATAGATTTCCGGGCGCAGCAGCACGGACGGTTCGTTGGCGAGAAGATCGCGCAGCACGCCGCCGAAGGTCGCGGTCATCGCCCCCATCACGATGGCGACGGTCGGCGAGCCGGTCGCCGCCAGCCCCTTGGCGGCACCCATGACGCTGTAGGCCGCAAGCCCCACCGCATCCAGCCAGATCAGCAGCCGGTAGCGCGATTCGACGAGGTGCGAGGTGAAGAAGACCACGATGCCGATGGCGGCGCAGACGAGGATGTAGGTCGGGTTGACGATCCAGAACACCGGTATGTGGCCGAGGACCAGGTCCCGGAGCGTTCCGCCGCCGATGCCGGTCGTGGCCGCCAGGAACAGGAAACCGATCAGGTCGAGCTGCTTGCGCGAGGCCGACAGCGCGCCCGTCGCGGCGAAGACGGCGACGCCGGCATAATCCAGAAATACAAGCAGCGACATCGAGGGCTCCGCATGAGTTTGGCGCACGTTGCCGGAACGCGTGGGGCGCGGCAAGGGTGGCGCAAGCAGCAATGCACTAGATAAAGCCATTTCGCCTGCGCCATGGGCAGGCGGTCCGCCTTGGAGAGGAAAAGCCCCGTGAAATCGCTTCTGATCGTGATCCTGAACATCGTCGCGCTGGTGATCATGCCGGCCGCCGTGTCGGCGGAGCAGTCGCTGCTGCCCGATCCCGTGGCCTTCGAGAAGGAGCACTTCCTGAAGCGCTGCGGCCCGGAGACGACCTTCGGCGACGGCTTCGCCACGCCGCGCGACATCAACAATGACGGCCTGATGGACATGGTCGTCAACGAGGGCGTCATCACCTGCAAGGGTGAGAAGGGACCGGACTGCACCGACGAGGGCTGCACCTACAACTTTTACCTCCAGGTGGCGGAGGGCGGCTATTTCATGGTCGCGACGGCGCGCATGTTCGACTACGACTTCGTCCAGCGCTTCGGCAACATGGTGCTGGTGATGAAGATGGCGCCGCACTATTGCGGCCGCACGGAGGGCGACCCCTGCGAAATAACGGTGCGCGTGCGCGGCACGAAATTCGTGACGATCTCGGCGAAATAACGTCTTCGGGTCTCAGCCCGGATAGAGTGCGGAGGTGCGGCCGGCGGCATAATAGCCGACCATGCCGATCCACTCGCGAACGGCCGTCGACAGGAGCTGGACGTTCTGCGACGGCTGCGAAAAGTCGATCTCCAGTGTGTCGTTGCCGGGAGAGCGGTAGTCGACCGGCCAGGGCGTGACGTCGATGCCGAGCTTGCGGAAGATGCCCATCGAGCGCGGCATGTGGAAGGCGGAGGTGATAAGCAGGCAGTGCGACAGTCCTGCGTCGCCGAGGATCTCCTTCACATTGATCGCATTTTCGAAGGTGGTGCGCGATTTTCCGTCTTCGAGCAGCCGGTCGGCGCCAAGGCCGAAGGCCGCGAAGAAGCGCGCGGCGATCACCGCATCGCCCTCATAACGCCCGCTGAGCGAGCCGTCGCCGCCGGCAACGAGGATTTTCGCCTGCGGATATTTCTGCGCGAGCCGCAGCGCCTCGACGAAACGGTCGCCGGCCGCGTTGAATTCGTAGCCGCCGCGCGCGGTCGTAACCTCGGCCTCGAAGCCGCCGCCGAGAACGATCATGCAGGAGAGTTCCTGCGGGTCCGCCGCCGGTCGCGGAAAGCGCGCTTCCAGGCCCTGCATCAGATAGGCGCCGGCGGTCGTATAGAGCGAGACGAACAGGAGGAGGAGCGCCACGGTGCCGCTTACGATCGCCGCCGACCGCCACCGGAAAAGGAGCGCGACAAGGCAGGCGAGCATCAAGAGGAAGGTGAGCGACAGCGGCTGGCCGATGATCCACACCAGCTTGGAAAGCAGAAACAAGGGCCGAACTCCGATGGCGGACGGCCCGTTCTATCGCATATCGGGCAGCATCTTGAAAGCGCTGCATGAAAAGCGGAAAGGATCAGCGCCGCGTCAATGTCCATCGCAACGCTGATCCTTACGCCCCAGCCTTACCCGATGTCCCGTGCTTTTTCGCCCGCTGACCGGCATGCTCCGATCGAAAACGGTCCTTCAAAAATGGATCGATGAAGCCCGCCGCAGAAGGCGATGCCGCACGTCGAATTCTTCAAGGGAGCCGCATTCCGACGACCGCTCAATTCCGCCAGCCGCCTGGAAAAGCCCAATTGCCCTGGGCCTTTTCCGATTGCAGGAGTGTAAGGGCAAGACGCCCGCGCGGACAATTCAGCATTTCGGGCTAGGATTTCACCCCGGAAGGCGGCGCGGCGCTAGAAAATTAGCATTTGCTTGAAAATTGATCCGAGAAACACCCGAATCGCGGCTGCCCGCCGTCCATTTCCATCGCAGCCGGTTACAGGACGAAACGCAACTTGACCGCAGCGGCCCCGTCGCCGCGCGGATCGGCCTTCGCGGGCTGCCCCGCGCCATCCATAAGGGCTAGGCAGGACGCATGACGGTGCGGCGCGGACCCTGCACGGTCGGGCTTACGCAGAAACATCAAGCCTGCTACACTTTTGTTCCCTTAGTAGTTTTTCGTGGGGTGCAAGCAACGATGAGTACAGATTCGATCGATGCCGCCGATGTCATGGCTGAGCGGCTCGCCTCCATCGTCGAATCCAGCGACGATGCCATCATCAGCAAGACGCTCGACGGCATCATCACCAGCTGGAACCACGGCGCGGAGCGCATTTTCGGCTACTTCGCCGAAGAGGTCCTCGGCAAGCCGATCACCATCCTCATCCCGGCCGACCGTCAGGACGAGGAGATGACCATTATCGAGCGCATCCGCCGCGGCGAGCGCGTCGACCATTACGAAACCGTCCGTCAGCACAAGCATGGCACACTGATCGATATATCGCTCACGGTTTCGCCGCTGCGCAACAAGGAGGGCCGGATCGTCGGCGCTTCGAAGATCGCCCGCGACATCACCGAGCGCAAGCGCAACGAGGCGCAGATCGCCATCCTCGCCCGCGAGGCGGAGCACCGCGCCAAGAACATACTGGCGAGCGTTCTGGCCGTCGTGCATCTCTCCAACGCCGATACGCCCGAAGGCCTCAAGCGCACGATCGAGGGGCGCATCCAGGCGCTTGCGAACGTGCACACGCTCTTCGTGAGATCGCGCTGGAACGGCGCCGACCTCCGCGGCATCGTGATGCAGGAGCTGTCGCCCTATTGCGGCGAAAAGGACGACCGCGCACTGATCGAGGGACCGGGAAAGCTGCTTGCGCCGGACGCCGCGCAGGCGATCGCGGTGACGCTGCACGAGCTTGCCACCAACGCCGCCAAATACGGCGCGCTTTCGGCCGCCGGGGGCCAAGTGCATGTCGTCTGGTCCGAGACGCCGAAGGGCGGGATCGCGCTGCGCTGGAAGGAGACGGGAGGCCCCGCCGTCCAGCCGGCCGGCCGCCGCGGCGTCGGCACGCGCGTCATGGAAGGCATGGTGTCCGGGCAGCTCAACGGCAGCATCGACTTCGCCTGGCCCGCCGAGGGCCTTGTCTGCGACATCGTCTGGTAAGCCGCGGCCTTCTTTCGAAAAAGACCCCGCCGAAGCGGGGCCGAGAGGAGATATATGAACATGGACCGCGCGGGAAGGCTGGCGAGGGGGCGCCAGGATCACGCCATTGCGGCGCTCGGGTTTCCGACGCGGTCCGGCAAGAGAACGAATGCGCGCCCACATTGTTCCGGGCCGCGAGGCACCGATACGAATACGCAGCAAACAATCGTACCGGTGGTTCCTATCCGCGGACGTCAAGAACGGCCTCAGCCTATGCCCTCCTTACGTAACGTCAACTAGCCTAGAAGGGCTATGACGGTGGCAATCATGCGGTGCATTCTGGCGCAAAATGCGAAATCCGGCCCGAAACCGCAGGATTGCGGCTTCCGCCGCGCTCTTGCCGCCCGATCACATTTTAGAGAGGCTGCCGGCCGGCGGAATCCGCTCTCCGGCAGACCGCATCATTCGGCGTAGCCTTACGCCCGCCTACCTCTTTCGGCGGTGAACAGGGTGCGAACGAAAAGGGTCCCTGACTATTTCGCCGCCACCCCATAGCGGCGAGGGCCGCTGGCCCGCCAATCGGCCGTCTTGGGTTATTGCGATCGGCGTGGCCTCGTCGCCGCGGGATGGCATTTCCCGCCGCTTACGACTTTTTGGCAATCGCATCGCCGTCCTTTTGCGGAATGGCCTCGCCGTGCCGATTTGTGTTTGCTGAGGGCGTCATAGCCAGATCGGGAGGCGGAGAATGGACACTTACAGCCTGCACACGGAAGGCGATGCCTGGTCGATCGTCGACGAGGCGACACAGAACACCGCCCGGATCGACGGCGTCGAAATGTCGGCGATGACGGCCGAGGAAGCCCGCCAGATCCTGAAGATCCTCAAGAGCGCGGAAAGCATGCGCCGCATTTCCATACGCTCGTCCGCCGCAGCGAAGAAACTCGCAAAGTCCGTACCGGCTTCGGGCTCCCGCAAGCCCTCCACGCGCCGATAAGAGACGATATTCCGCGCTTCCGCCGGCACTCGATTCACCTGGATGTAAGAAATCTCTAACATGATAGCCCCTGATCGCGATGCGGGAGTGGGTTGCGTGGTGCATCAAGCGAATGCCGATGAACGGAAGACGGAGGAGGGCGAGGACGCCGACGCTGAGACGCTGTCGTCGCATCTTCGGGCGGCGGCCGAGCAATTGCGCGCCTACGAACCGCAGCTTTCCGACCGTTATTTCTGGCTCGAGGCGATGGTCAACCACGTCCCGGACTATCTTTATGCGAAGGACCTCGACGGCCGCTTCCTCTTCGCCAATCAGGCCATCGTCCGCGCCAACGGCTTCGACAGGTTCGAGGAGATGGCGGGGCTGACCGATTTCGACCTGTTCGACCATCCCGCCGCCGCTTCCATCGCGGCCATCGAAAACCGCGTCATGGAAACGGGCGAAGCGGATCTCGGCTTCGAGGAGCGCGCGCTGCGCGGCGGCCCGGACCGCTGGCTGATGATGTCGCGCGTGCCGCTGAGGGATCAGGCGGGCAGTGTCATCGGCGTCGTGGGCGCGTCGCGCGACATATCGGCTCGCAAGGCGTCCGAACGCCTGATGCAGGCGCAGACGAAGATACTGGAGCTGATCGTCGGGTCGGTCGCCATTCCGCACTTCCTCGCCGAGCTGGCGGTGCTCCTCGAAGGGGCTGCGATCGGCGCACGCGCGGCCATTCTCTTGAAGACGCGGGGGCGGGACGAATTCCGGCTCGCCGCCGCACCCTCGCTGCCGGCGCCCGCCGTCCGGCGGTTTCCCTTCTCGGCCGATGTCCCTCCCGCCGAGGAGGCGAGCCGGATCGCGGCCGCGCTGCTCGGTGCGCCGGATTTCTTCCGTTGCGTCGAAATCCCCTCGTCGTCTGGCGACTATCACGGCTTCCTCGCGGTGGCGCTGCCGAGCGGAACGCCGGCTCCGGGCGTCAGCGCCTTCGTGCTGGGCGCGGCGCGGATGGCCGGTATTGCGATCGACCGCGGCCTTGCCGAAGAGCGCATACGCTTTCTTGCCGAGCACGACAGCCTCACCGGCCTTCCCAACCGGTCGCTGCTCGATCAGGAGCTTGAGGATATCCTGGCATCGGCGGAGGCGCAGGGGCGGTCCGTCGCCGTCGGCTTCCTCGACCTCGACAATTTCAAGCTCGTCAATGACAGCCTCGGCCACTATGCCGGCGACCTGCTGCTGAAGGTGGTCGCGACCCGCATCGGACAGGCGGCCGGCGCGGGCGGGCTGGTGGCGCGCATCGGCGGCGACGAATTCATTCTGGTCCTGCAGGAGACGGAGGCGGGTTTTCCGGAAAGGCTGAAGGCCGTGCGCGAGGTCGTCGCCCGGCCGCTCGTCATCGAGGATGTGGAGCTGCAGGTCACCTGCAGCATGGGAATGGCCTGCTTTCCGCAGCATGGCCGCACCGCCTCGCAGCTCTTTGCCAATGCCGACATGGCGATGTACCGCGTCAAGGAGAACGGCCGCGACGGCTTCGAGGTGTTTTCCGACGAAATGGCGGAGAAGGCGAACCGCAAGCTTCTCCGTTCCGAGGAGCTGCGGCGGGCGCTGCAGCGCGACGAATTCGTCCTGCATTTCCAGCCGCAGAAGAATTTGAAGACGGGCGCGGTCTCGGGTGTGGAGGCGCTGGTGCGCTGGCAGCATCCGCGCGAGGGCCTGATCCATCCGGACGGCTTCGTCGCCTTGGCGGAGGAAACCGGCCTCATCGTAGACCTCGGCGCCGTCGTGCTGCACAAGGCCTGCTCGCAGGCGAAGGCCTGGCAGGATCAGGGCATGCCGCCGCTGCGTATGGGCGTCAACATGTCGGCGCGGCAGTTTCAGGAGGCCGGCATGACGGCGCAGGTAGCGGCCGCCCTTGCCGCCAGCGGCCTCGACCCGCAATGGCTGGAGATCGAGATTACCGAAAGCCTGATCATGCGCGACGTGAAGGCGTCGGTCGCGAAGATGGAGGAGCTGACCGAACTCGGCGTCAGCCTCGCGCTTGACGATTTCGGCACCGGCTATTCCAGCCTGAGCACGCTGAAGAGCTTTCCCCTCTCGCGGCTCAAGATCGACCGCTCGTTCATCACCGATATTCCGGGCGACGCAGAGGATATCGCCATCACCTCGGCAATCATCTCGCTCGCGCAGAAGCTCGGCCTTGCCGTCATCGCCGAAGGGGTCGAAACCGGCGAGCAGGCGGATTTTCTGCTTCAGGCCGGGTGCCAGGACATTCAGGGCTATTTCTTCAGCCGCCCCCTGCCGGCGAGCGATATCGCGGCGTTCCTACACTAGAGCAATTCCAGCAAAAGTGTGAAGCGGTTTTGCGTTCGGAATTGCGTAGAAACAAAGGAAGAGAGCGTTTTCGCGATTCGAAGAAAAGCGGAAATGCTCTAGGGGGCCGGCCGCCTTGGTCAGCGGCCGGCGATCTTCCTGGGCGGCCTATTGGGCGAGCATGCCGCCGATCAGCGCGCCGACCGTGAAAGCCGCAGCCGGATACCAGTAGCCGTCCTTCGCGCGTTTGTAGCCCGGCCGGTGGTCGTGGTAGCCGCGATAGCCGCGATAGTAGCCCGGCCGGTCCGGCACGTGATTCGGTCCCCAGCCCTTGGGATAATGCTGCACATGGCGCGGCGGCTCATGGTGCGGCGGCTGATGGTACGGCGCATTGTGCGGCGGCGGACGGTGGTACGGGTCCTGTGCATGCGCAAGCGGAGCGGCCAAAACGGTGGCTGCGAGCGTTGCGATCAAAAATTTCTTCATGGGAGATGATTCCTCGTTTGACGCCCGCAAGCTAGGCCGCCGAACCTGAATAATAAGTGAACATTATAAGGAGGGCGTATCATCGCGCCATCCCGCACTCGCCGCCGGACTCAGGGCGTTATCAGGTTGATTTCGAGCCTGGCTCCGGTGGCCTCGGCATACCGGCGCAGGGTGGAGAGGGAAGGGGAAACGCCGCCGCCTTCCAGCCGGGCGATGGCCGATTGCGTCGTACCGATGCGCTTCGCAAGTTCGGCCTGGGAAAGCTTGGCCTTCGTCCTGGCATGGACAAGGGTTTCGATAAGCCGGAATTCTGCGTCGGCCTTCTCGTACTCCTGCCGGAATTCCGGGTTGTCCATCAGCTTCTTCTTGAGGTCTGCAATCTTCGTCATGGCTTCACCTCTTTCATCCGCGCTCTCGCGATCTCAAGGGCGGCTTTCGGGGTCTTCTGCGCCGTCTTCACGAAGACATGCAGGATGATCACTCGCCGTCCCGTGACGGTCACGTAAATGCCGCGTGCGATACCTTCGGAAGCCTTGGCGCGCAGTTCCCAAAGCTTGCCTTCCAGATGCTTGACGTGCGGTTCCCGCAATTGCTCCAGACCGACCGCCTCGACCGCTTCCATGAGGCGGATAAGCCGGGCCTGAAGTCCGGGCGGCAACGCCTCGATTTCCGAATCAACAATATCGAGGGTTTCAACCGTCCATCGCATAAAGGCTATATAGCAGATACGCGATAATCATGCAATCGGAGCGGCGGTATGAGGAGACGCGTTGACTTGCGTCCTCGGGATAGCCCGAAGGCAGAATGCCATTAATTGGATTATCGGGAGAAGATTTGGTGGAGCTAAGCGGGATCGAACCGCTGACCTCTTGCATGCCATGCAAGCGCTCTCCCAGCTGAGCTATAGCCCCATCCTAGATGGTCCGGCGTGGCCGGTCCTGGGTCCCTTCGAAGCGGTGTGCCTGTCGGGGTGGCGGCTTATTACTTCTGGTTTTTGCAGATGGCAAGCCGAAAAATTCAGCCCGGAAAACTTTTTGTCATCCGGGCCGGGTATGCTAGCGGATCAGACTTCGTCGTCGTCGCCGGTAACGCCGATGATGTCGCTCATGTCGTCGTCGTCATCGTCTTCGTCGGCTTCAAGGAAGGTGTCGTCGTCGTCGCCGTCGATTTCGACCTCGTCGTCGCCCATGTCCGGAAGGTCGTCGCCGCTGTTGGCGTCGTCGGCATCCTCGAGCGAGACCAGCTCGACTTCGGTGTTCTCCGCATCGACCTCAGCCACTTCTTCCTCTTCCGGCGCTTCCTTGGAAGCGGAGGTTTCCTCGAAGAAGGACAAGGGCCAGGACTTGCCGGTGTAGGGGGAGACGATCGGGTCCCGGTTCAGGTCGTAAAACTTCTTGCCGGTGTCCGGATCGGTACGCTTCGTTCCAAGTTCCGCTTTCGCCACTGTCAAAACCTCATGATGGCCGAATCGAACGTTCGGCATTGCCGTTCAAACCGGCGTTGCAAGGGGAAATTTATAAGCCGGTCCCCTTACTCGTTGCCGCCGTTTCTGTCAAAGCGAAACTTCAAGGGGTTTTGCAGGCGCTGCCGGGATGACCGCCGGGTGCCGCCGTGCTATAGCGAGGCCGCCATGTACCAACCACCGCATTTCCGTATGGACGACCGGGAAACGCAGCACGCGCTGATCCGGGAAAATCCCCTCGGCCTCCTGATCTCCGCAGTCCCGGAGGGGCCGGTCGCGAACGCCATTCCCTTCCATCTCGATCCCGGCTTCGGCGAGAAGGGCAGGCTGCAGGCGCATGTCGCCAGGGCCAATCCGCAATGGCGCGCCATCCGCGACGGCGCCTCCGTGCTCGTCGTCTTTCAGGGCGTCGACGCCTATGTCACGCCCGCCTGGTATGAGACGAAGCGCGAGACCGGCAAGGTGGTGCCGACCTGGAACTATGCCATGGTGCAGGTCCGCGGCCCGGCGACGGTGATCGAGGACGCCGCGTGGCTGAGGACCCAGATCGAGGCGCTGACCAGGGGCCAGGAAGACCGCCGCGCCGAGCCATGGGCCGTCGGCGATGCGCCGGAGGATTTCATCGCCTCGCAGATCAAGGGCATCATCGGCATCGAGATCGAGATTGCCGCGATCGAGGGCAAGTGGAAGGTCAGCCAGAACCGCAACGCCGCCGACCGGCGCGGCGTCATCGACGGCTTGAGCCAGGAGCGGGCGACACCGGACGCGCTTGCGATGGCGGCGCTGGTCGAACGCTACGGGCACAAGGAATAAGGACAAGGGCATGGCCATGATCATCGCCATCGACGGCCCGGCGGCGGCCGGCAAGGGAACGCTTTCGCGCCGCATCGCCGAGGAATACGGTTATCACCACCTCGACACCGGGCTCACCTATCGCGCCGTCGCCAGGGCGCTGCTCGATGCCGGCCTGCCGCTGGACGATGAGGCGGTTGCCGTGCGCACGGCCGAAGCGCTCGATCTTGCCGGCCTCGACCGCTCCGTGCTTGCCACGCACGAGATCGGCGAGGCGGCATCGAAGATGGCGGTCATGCCCTCGGTGCGGCGCGCGCTGGTCGAGGCGCAGCGCGCCTTTTCGAGGAAGGAGCCCGGCGCCGTGCTCGACGGTCGCGACATCGGCACCGTCGTCTGCCCGGACGCGCCGGTGAAACTCTACGTCACCGCCTCGCCGGACGTGCGGGCGAAGCGGCGCTACGACGAGATCGTCGCGGCCGGCCGGGCCGCGGATTTTCCGGCGATCTTCGAGGATGTGAAGCGCCGCGACGAGCGCGACATGGGCCGCGCCGACAGCCCGCTGAAACCCGCGGACGACGCGCACTTGCTTGATACCTCGGAAATGAGTATAGAGGCGGCGTTTCAGGCGGCGAAATCGATCATCGATGCCGTTTTGAGCCGACATGCCTAAAATTGCGCGGCTTTGCGTGCTCTGGAGCACGCGCCGTCCGTTTTTGGAAAAAGCCTGACATCCGTCCCCGCGCCGGATTTGCCCTTCGAGAGAGGGCGGACTGGGTGGCAGGCCCGTTCAACACCAGCCCACCGGCGCATGTGTCCCGAATGCGAGGACACGCCAGGAGATTCAATGTCTGTATCCACCCCCACCCGCGATGATTTCGCAGCTCTTCTCGAAGAGTCCTTTGCCAAGCACGACCTCGCCGAAGGCTACGTCACCAAGGGCATCGTGACCGCCATCGAAAAGGATTCTGCCGTTGTCGACGTCGGCCTCAAGGTCGAAGGCCGCATCGCGCTCAAGGAATTCGGTGCCAAGGCCAAGGACGGCTCGCTGAAGGTCGGCGACGAAGTCGAGGTTTACGTCGAGCGCATCGAAAACGCTCTCGGCGAAGCTGTTCTGTCGCGCGAGAAGGCTCGCCGCGAAGAAAGCTGGATCAAGCTCGAAGCCAAGTTCGAAGCCGGCGAGCGCGTCGAAGGCGTCATCTTCAACCAGGTCAAGGGCGGCTTCACCGTCGATCTCGACGGCGCCATCGCCTTCCTGCCGCGTAGCCAAGTCGACATCCGTCCGATCCGCGACGTCACCCCGCTCATGCACAACCCGCAGCCCTTCGAAATCCTCAAGATGGACAAGCGCCGCGGCAACATCGTGGTTTCGCGCCGCACGGTTCTCGAAGAGTCCCGCGCCGAGCAGCGTTCTGAAATCGTTCAGAACCTCGAAGAAGGCCAGGTTGTCGACGGCGTCGTCAAGAACATCACCGATTACGGTGCGTTCGTCGACCTCGGCGGCATCGACGGCCTGCTGCACGTCACCGACATGGCGTGGCGCCGCGTCAACCATCCGTCGGAAATCCTGTCCATCGGCCAGCAGGTCAAGGTTCAGATCATCCGCATCAACCAGGAAACCCACCGCATCTCGCTCGGCATGAAGCAGCTCGAGTCCGATCCGTGGGATGGCATCCAGGCCAAGTATCCGGAAGGCAAGAAGATCTCCGGTACCGTCACGAACATCACCGATTACGGTGCGTTCGTCGAGCTGGAGCCGGGCATCGAAGGCCTTATCCACATTTCGGAAATGTCCTGGACCAAGAAGAACGTACACCCCGGCAAGATCCTGTCCACGAGCCAGGAAGTCGACGTGGTCGTTCTCGAAGTCGATCCGACCAAGCGCCGTATCTCGCTTGGCCTGAAGCAGACGCTGGAAAATCCGTGGCAGGCATTCGCCCATAGCCATCCGGCCGGCACCGAAGTCGAAGGCGAAGTCAAGAACAAGACCGAATTCGGCCTGTTCATCGGCCTCGACGGCGACGTCGACGGCATGGTGCACCTCTCCGACCTCGACTGGAACCGTCCGGGCGAGCAGGTCATCGAGGAGTACAACAAGGGTGACGTCGTCAAGGCCGTCGTCCTCGACGTCGATATCGAGAAGGAGCGCATCTCGCTCGGCATCAAGCAGCTCGGCCGCGATTCGGTCGGCGAAGCTGCCGCGTCCGGCGACCTGCGCAAGAACGCGGTCGTTTCCTGCGAAGTCATCGCAGTCAACGATGGCGGCATCGAAGTGCGGCTCGTCAACCACGAAGACATCACCTCGTTCATCCGCCGTGCGGACCTCTCGCGCGACCGCGACGAACAGCGTCCGGAGCGTTTCTCGGTCGGTCAGGTTGTGGACGCCCGCGTCACCAACTTCTCCAAGAAGGACCGCAAGATCATGCTGTCCATCAAGGCTCTGGAAATCGCCGAAGAGAAGGAAGCCGTCGCTCAGTTCGGCTCGTCCGACTCGGGCGCCTCGCTCGGCGACATCCTGGGCGCAGCCCTGAAGAACCGCGGCGGCGAATAAGCCTCGCGCGTCTTGAAAGACAAAAGAACCCGCCGGAGCGATCCGGCGGGTTTTTTCTTGCTCGAAAAGGTGCCTGGCGACAGCCCCTCACCCTAGCCCTCTCCCCGTTTTGACGGGGAGAGGGGACGCGCCATGCTCTACGTCGGAGAAGAATCGAAACGGTGCGGCATATCCCTTCTCCCCGTCAGAACGGGGAGAAGGTGGCGGCAGCCGGATGAGGGGCCTGAATGGCCGCGCCGCAAAATACCCTATTCCCAGTCCGCCATCCGTCGATACATGCCGAAGGCCGGTGTCACGCCTGCCGATGCGGGCAAATCGTCGTCTGCCTCTTCATCTTCGTCATCCGCTTGCCGCCCGCCTTCATCCTCATCGGACGCCTGCTGCTGCCGGCCGCCGCGGTCCTCCTCGTCCGGGTCGATGCGGTCGATGGCGATTGCCGGCTCGTCGGCCGGTTCGTCCTCGCGCGGCAGATATTGCGCGACGGCGAAGGGGACGCCGAGGGCCACGGCAGGCGGCGGCGGTAGAGGCTGCTGCGGTGCTGCGAGCGCGGCGGTGGCTAGGGCCGCACTTGCGGACGGCCGAGCAGTGGCAGGCGAATCGGGTGCGATTTCGTCCTCCGGCAGCGATGCGGTCTGCTGCCGGTCGGGGCGGACGGCTGGCTGGGTGTCCGCGTCCTTCGGGCGCGTCGCCATGTCCTGGTCGTCGAGCATGTCGGCGACCAGCGCCTGCGCCAGCACCGTTTCGACCATGTGGTCGCGGTCGGCCATGATGTCGAGAAGGTCCGGCCCCACCGAGGCGATGGCGCGCTGCACGACGGCTTTCAGCCGGTCGCTGGCGTCGGCCTGCGGTGCAGGGTCCGCATCTGCCGGTGACGGCGGTATGCGCGGGTCCGCCGTAGTCTTAATTCGCGCCGGCTCGGCGGCGGCCCGCTCGGGCGCGGGCGCGTCTTCGGCGGGCGGTGCGCCGGCGGGCTTGCGGAAGGTTTCGGCGGTCGCCTCGACTGCCGGTGCTTCCGCCTCCGCCGCCAGCAGGGAGAGCGCCTTCGAAACGACAGGCGTTTCAGGAGCGGGGCTGGGTGCGGCGGGGCGCGGGGCCTGCGCTTGCGGGTCCGGCTGCGCGACCATGCGCGCCGGTAGCTGCGGCATCGGCGCGGCGGCGTCCTGCGCTTCGGCCGCCCCGCCGTTCATGCCGTAGGAACTGACGACGGCCTTTGTCGCAAGGTCCTTTTCCCTGTAGCGGACGACTTCCAGATAGGCGACGATCTGCGCTGCCGCGTCGCCCGTCGGGTCGTTGAGGGCCGCAGCGACGAGCGCCAGCGGCGGCATGGGGGCCGCCCCCTGCAATTGCTGTTCGAGGCCTGCGAGCTGCGGCTTGGTCAGCCCGACGATCGCGTCGGCAAGGCGCAGCGCATAGGCGCTGCCCGTCTCGTCGGCGTCCTTCGGCAGGTTGAGGGCGTCGCTTAGCGCATTGATCACGGCCGCGAGGCTGTCGAACATGCGTTCGCGGGCGGCAAGCAGCAGGATGTTCAGCCGGCCTTCGAGTTCGGCATCGGCGGCGAGAGCGAGCGCCAGCTTATCGTCGAGAGCGATGGTGGGGAGGCTGCCGAGCGTATCGGCAGCGACGGGCGCCGGGCGCGGCGAGGCCGCGCTCGTACTGACCACTGCAAGCACCGGAGGCAACACGCAGACGCTCCTTTCTGGCAAGTCATCGATTTTTTGCAGAAATGGGGCTGGTCATGGCCCTGGCATTCCAGCCGACGGCGGCGTCGGCGCGGCACTTCATGGCGCGGGTCGAATGCTTGTTACGCGCAATTCTGGAACTGCGGTCCTGAACTGAGAATAGAGCCTCATGGTTAATGGAGCATTAACCATGAGGCTTCGGGTCGCGATCAAATCAGCTATGGGCGAAAATATCGGTCTCGTCCCAGCCGAGCAGGTCGAGCTTGGCGCGGGTCGGCAGGAAGGTGAAGCAGGCATTGGCATGTTCGATCCGGCCGTCGCGGACGAGGCGCTCGGTGAGCTTGTCGCGGAGCGCGTGAAGATAGAGCACGTCGGAGGCGGCGTATTCGAGCTGCGCCTGCGAGAGCGTGGCGGCGGCCCAGTCCGAGGATTGCTGGGCCTTGGAGATATCGACCTCCAGCATTTCCTTGAGATTGTCCTTCAGCCCGTGCCGGTCGGTATAGGTGCGGCAGAGGCGCGAGGCGATCTTGGTGCAGAACACCGGCGTCGTGGTCACGCCGAAGGTGTGGAACAGCACGGCGATGTCGAAGCGGCCGAAATGAAAGATCTTCTGGCGCGTCGGATCGGCGAGCATGGCGACGAGGTTCGGCGCGGCGGTCTGGCCGGCGGCGATGCGGATGACGTCGGCGGTGTTGTCGCCCGGCGAGAGCTGCACGACGCAGAGCCGGTCGCGGCGCGGCACCAGCCCCAGCGTTTCGGTGTCGATGGCGATCGCGCCGGTGTAGCGGGCGGCGTCGGCGGCGGAAATATCGCCTTCGTGATAACGGATGGTGGCGGCCATGGGAGTCTCCGGCTAGAGTTTGTCAGGGAAAAGTGGACACCGGTTTTCCCGAAAAGACAAACGAAAACAAAGAAATTCTAGAGTTCATCTGATTCACGTTGAATCAGATGAACTCTAGAACGTGGGTGGCGTGTTGATCCAGATCAGGATCGTCTCGCCGTCGTGGCGGTTGCGCCAGGAATGATAGCGGCGGCTTTCGAAATAGAGCGAATCGCCGGGTGTGAGATCGAAGAACTGGTCGGCATCGAGAACCAGTTCCAGCCGTCCGGCAAGCACATGGATGAACTCTTCGCCGTCGTGACGGTAGGCGCCTTCGCTGGTGGCGCCGGGAGCAAGCACGAAGCGATGGCAATCCATCACCCTTTGCCCCTCCGCGAGAATCTGTACCGTTACACCCGGCGTCGTGGCCGGCCAGCTTCGCCATTCTCCCGCGCGAACTAGAGCGGGGACCGCTTCCGCCTCGTCGCCGGAAAGGCGCGAAACCGTGGTGCCGTAATAGTCGGCGAGATCGTGCAGCGTCTTGAAGCTCACCCCTTGCGAGGTGCGCTCCAGCGTGGAGAGCGTCGAGGAGGTGATGCCGACGTCGGAGGCGACCTGCTCCAGCGTCTTGCCCGCCGCGTGGCGGAGCGCCCGCAGCCGGCGGCCGATTTCGGAAGAGAGGCCGGCATCGCCGCCGTCGGGATTGGAGGATGCCGCATCCTCAAGCTCCAGCGCCTCGCGGATCGCGGCCGGATTGAGCCCGCGCTCGGCGCGGAACCACGAGATCCGCTTCAAACGCGCCACATCCTCGGCGCTGTATTGCCGGTGCCCCGTTTCGGAGCGGAAGGGCACGACGAGGCCCTGGCTTTCCCAAAGTCTCAACGTCGAAGCCGATACGCCCGCGAGGCGTGCGGCCTCGGCAACCTTGTAGCGGATCGGCTCGTTGCCGTTCATCAAGCGCTTCCCCGATTCTCGTCTTTTCACTTGTCTAGCATGGTTCTAGGCTTGGATACGATACGGCGTGAAAAAGCCGCTTGAATTCTTGCAGGAAAAATGTAGGACTTTCCTATAAATCTTGCAGCAGTTCTGCAAGATAATTCTGTTTCACCCTCCAGCGCAGGAGCGCCCCGATGACCACGAGCCCTCTCACCGACCGCAAGAACGCCGCGATCTCCCGCGGCGTGGGCATGACGACGCAGGTCTATGCCGACCGCGCTGAAAATGCCGAAATATGGGACAAGGAGGGCCGCCGCTATATCGATTTCGCCGCCGGCATCGCCGTGGTGAACACCGGCCACCGCCATCCGCGCGTGATCGAGGCGGTAAAGAAGCAGCTCGACCGCTTCACGCACACCTGCCACCAGGTCGTGCCTTACGAAAACTATGTCGAGCTTGCCGAGCGCCTGAATGAGTTGACGCCGGGCAATTTCGCCAAGAAGACGATCTTCGTCACCACCGGCGCAGAAGCGGTCGAAAACGCGGTCAAGATCGCGCGCGCCGCCACCGGCCGCCAGGCCGTCGTCGCCTTCGGCGGCGGTTTCCATGGCCGCACCTTCATGGGCATGGCGCTGACCGGCAAGGTCGTTCCCTATAAGGTCGGTTTCGGCGCCATGCCGGGCGACGTCTTCCATGTGCCGTTCCCGGTCGAGCTGCAGGGCGTTTCGCCGGAACAGTCGCTGGCCGCGCTGAAGCGCCTCTTTGCAGCAGACGTCGATCCGAACCGCGTCGCCGCGATCATCATCGAGCCGGTGCAGGGCGAGGGCGGCTTCTATCCGGTGCCGACCGCGTTCATCAAGCAGATCCGCGAGCTTTGCGACCAGCACGGCATCTTGTTGATCGCCGATGAAGTCCAGACCGGCTTTGCCCGCACCGGCAAGCTCTTCGCGATGGAGCATCACGGCGTCGTCGCCGACCTCGTCACCATGGCCAAGGGCCTCGGCGGCGGCTTCCCGATCGCAGCCGTCACCGGCCGCGCCGAAATCATGGATGCGCCCGGCCCCGGCGGCCTCGGCGGCACCTATGCCGGCAGCCCGATCGGCGTTGCCGCAGCCCACGCCGTGCTCGACGTCATCAAGGACGAGAACCTCTGCGAACGCGCCAACCAGCTCGGCGGCCGCCTGAAGCAGCGCCTCGAATCGATCCGTGAAAAGGCGCCGGAAATCGTCGACATCCGCGGCCCCGGCTTCATGAACGCCGTCGAGTTCAACGATGTGGCGACCGGCCTGCCGAGCGCCGAATTCGCCAACAAGGTCCGCCTGATCGCGCTCGAAAAGGGCCTGATCCTGCTCACCTGCGGCATCCACGGCAACGTCATCCGCTTCCTGGCGCCGATCACCATCCAGGACGCGGTCTTCAACGAAGCGCTCGACATTCTGGAAGCCTCGATTGTCGAGGCCCGCGCCGGCAAGTAACGCCTGACGCCTGAAAACAAGGGCATTTTCGCCCGCATCCGCTTGAGCCGGATGCGGGATGCCCGATCTTGTGCCCATTTCTCTGGAGCCGCACCATGCCCTTTACCGATGCCCTTACCCGCCATCTTTCCTCCGACAGGTTCCTGCGCGACGCCGGTTTCATCAACGGCGTCTGGACGTCCGGAACCGCGACGAAAACCTTCGACGTCCTCAACCCGGCGACCGGCGAACGGCTGGCCACGTTGCCGGACATGGGCGCGGACGACACGCGCGCGGCGATCGAGGCGGCCTATGCGGCGCAGGCGGCCTGGGCGGCCCGCCCCGCCAAGGACCGCAGCGCCGTGCTTCGCCGCTGGTACGACCTGATGATCGCCAATGCCGACGAACTGGCCGCGATCCTGACCGCCGAAATGGGCAAGCCGCTGGCCGATGCCCGCGGCGAAATCCTCTACGCCGCCTCCTACATCGAATGGTTCGCGGAAGAGGCCAAGCGCATCTACGGCGAAACCATTCCCGCCGCCCAGACCGACAAGCGCATGCTCGTCATCCGCCAGCCGGTCGGCGTCGTCGGCACCATCACACCCTGGAACTTCCCGGCGGCGATGATCGCCCGCAAGGTGGCGCCGGCGCTTGCGGTCGGCTGCGCCGTGGTCTCCAAGCCCGCCGAGCAGACGCCGCTGTCGGCCATCGCGCTTGCCGTGCTCGCCGAGGAAGCGGGCCTGCCCGCCGGCCTCTTCAACATCGTCGTCGGCCTCGACGGCCCGGCGATCGGCCGCGAGCTTTGCGGCAACGACAAGGTGCGCAAGATCAGCTTCACCGGCTCGACGGAAGTCGGCCGTATCCTGATGCGCCAGTGCGCCGACCAGATCAAGAAGATCAGCCTGGAGCTTGGCGGCAACGCGCCCTTCATCGTCTTCGACGACGCCGATCTCGATGCCGCCGTGGAAGGCGCTCTGGTCTCGAAATACCGCAATGCCGGCCAGACCTGTGTCTGCGCCAACCGCATCTACGTGCAGTCCAATGTCTACGATGCATTTGCCGCAAAGCTCATTGCCAAGGTGCGCGAGCTGTCGGTCGGCGACGGTTTCGCGCCGGGCGTGGCGATCGGGCCGCTGATCGACGAGCAGGGCGTCGCAAAGGCTATCGACCATGTGCGTGACGCCGTCGCCAAGGGCGCGGGCGTGGCGCTCGGCGGCAACCGCATCGACGGTCCCGGCACCTTCTTCGCTCCGACGGTGCTGACCGGCGTCGATCGCGGCATGAAGGTGGCGAAGGAGGAGACCTTCGGCCCCGTCGCGCCGCTCTTCCGCTTCGACACGGTCGAGGACGTCATCGCCCAGGCGAACGATACGGAATACGGCCTTGCCGCCTATTTCTTCGCCGGAGACCTCAAGAAGGTCTGGCGCGTCGCCGAAGCGCTGGAATACGGCATGGTCGGCATCAATACCGGCCTCATGTCCTCGGAAGCCGCCCCCTTCGGCGGCATCAAGCAGTCCGGCCTCGGCCGCGAAGGCTCGCGCCACGGCGCCGACGACTATCTCGAAATGAAATATCTCTGCGTCGGCAACCTATAGCCTGCAATATAAGTGGGGCGGCGGCTTTGGCTGCCGCCCTCTTTACGTCGAGGTCACCTGGACGCGGCCGCCCCAGATCCGCGCCGCCGTCAGCTTGCCGGAAGCGAAGGCGCCGGTGTCGATGTTGAGGCGCAGGTGCCCGGTTTCGGGAGCGTCCACCGGCGTATGTCCGTGCACGATCAGCTTCGGCAGCACCCTCTCGCTCTCCGAGAAGCGCGAGCGGATGAACACCAGATCCGCGTCGGACTGATCGGCGATCGGCCGCTCCGGATCGATGCCGGCATGGACGAAGAGGGCGGACGGCGTATCGAGGAAGATCGGCAGGTCGCGCAGGAAGGCGATGTGGTCGGACGGCAGCGAGGCGCGGATGAAGGCGTCGCGCTTTTTTTTCGAAGGATATTGGCTCTCCAGATGCCGCGGGTCGAGCCCGTAGGAATTGAGCGTCTTCTCCGCCCCCAGCCGGAACCATTCCTCCAGCGATATCTCGCCGTCCACATAGTCAAGCATGGAGATTTCGTGATTGCCGGTGAGACAGATGCGGTCGAACTCTGCCGGCGGCGGGCGCATCAGATGGGTGATCACCCGCGCCGAACTCGGGCCGCGGTCGATGTAATCCCCGAGCATGACGATGAGCTTGCGGCCGGGCAGGCGGGCGGCATCGGCAACCAGCCTTTCCTCCAGTTCGACCAGCAGATCGTAGCAGCCATGCACATCGCCGATGGCGTAGGTCGGTGTCTCGGCGATATCGAGCGTCAGGCGGCGGCGCGAGGCCGCGCCGTTGGTGCGCTCGGAACTGCGGCGCATGAGACTGACGACCATATACGCTTCCCCTTCGCCCCGCCGGTTGCCTCACAGCGCATTTTGCGCGCAAGCGGGCGCTTGGCAAGGGCGGCGCGATCGGAACGGGCCGTTGCGGCATTGCGTCACCTGCCGAGGGCTTGCGATCGCTGCGAATTCGCGCAATGTGCTCTCGACATTCCGGCTTTGAGGACGAAGGCATGAAGGCAAGAACGGCGACACTCGGCATGGCAGCGGCTTTGACGATCGCGTTTTCGGGCGAGGCGTGGGCGCATGCGCACCTGACCGTCGCAGCGCCCGCCGACAAGAGCGTCGTGAAGGCATCGCCCGCCGAGCTGGACCTCACCTTTTCCGAAGCGCTCAACATCAAGTTCAGCGGCGCGAAGCTGGTCGCGGCCGACAAGTCCGAGGTGAAGACGGGCGAGGCGATGCTGATGGATGGCGGCAAGGTCCTGATGATCCCGGTTCCCGCCGCACTGGCGCCCGGCGCCTACACCGTCGAATGGCACGTCCTTTCGGTGGACGGCCACAAGACCAACGGTAGCGTCAGCTTCACCGTCCAGCCTTGATCACGCCCGAAACAGCGTTTGCGGCCTGCCGCTTCCTTCATGACCTGTCGTTGATGGTCCTCTGGGGTGTCGCGGCGTTTCTGCTTTTCCTGACGCCGGCTCGACTCGGCGAGCGGGTCTGGCAGGCGTTCGGCGCGGGGCCGGCCGCCGCCGTCATCGTTTCCGTCGTCACGGCCGTTCTGGCGCTACCGCTGCAGACGGCGGGAATCGGCGAAGGTTGGCGCGACGCACTCGATCCCGGCATGCTTCGCGACGTCCTCTTCGCCACGACGGTCGGGCAGGCATGGTTCGCGCAGATGGCGGCGGCCCTTCTTTTGTGCCTTGCCATGCTGCTCCCGTGCGAGCGGCGCCGTTCGGCCGCCGCCCTCGGCGCCGGCCTGGGGCTGGTCGCGCTGGTGCAGACAGGCCATGCCTCGATGGCGGAAGGCTGGCGCGAGGTGGCGCAGCGCGCCAACGACGCCATTCACCTTCTTGTCGCCGGCGGATGGCTGGGCGGATTGGTCGGGCTGGTTCCGGTGCTGCGGCTGCTGCAGCAGCCGGAATGGCAGGCGGATGCGCAAACGGCACTCCGGCGCTTTTCCACGGTCGGCCATTGGATTGTCGCCGCCACGATGGCCACCGGCGTCGGCAATACCCTGCTGGTGGTCGGGGGCGCTCCGACGGACTGGTCCTCGCCTTACCAGGCGCTTCTCGCCGCAAAGATCGGGCTCGTCGCCTGCATGATCGCGCTCGCGCTCTACAATCGCTATGCGCTGGTGCCGCGCATGGCGGCAAGGCGGGCGGCTTCGCTGCTGGCGCTCCGCAGGGCTTGCTTTGCGGAAATAGCGCTGGGGACGGGCGTGATCGCGCTGGTTGCCGTCTTCGGGATGATGGAGCCTGTCTGACGCTCATAATTTGTGCAGTGCCGGAAGAGCCCTGCATTCTCCATCCGCCGTATTTTCGTCCCATCTTTTCGTTGCTATATTGCCAGCCATGAGCCGTCCTAGACGGCTGGAGGATCGGCAGTGCGACAGGAGGAGACATTTATGCAGGTCATTAGATGGAGCAGCCCCATCGAAGTCGGGTTCGTCCAGGGCGGTGCGCAGACCGTGAACGGTCCTTCCGAGGCGCTGCACTGCCTCGCCAATATGTGGCCGGATCGCCGTGGCCCGCTCTACGTCGCGGCCCGCAGCGGCTGCCGGGCCGCCGTGGCCGGGAGGAAGACCGCGGAGGAAGCGCGCGAACTCTTCATTTCGGCGGCACTCGAAGCGCATCTGACGATGCACTGAACGCCCTTCGGCGCCCCGACGATCACTGCATTTACCGCCCGCGTTCGGGATTGCCCCGCGATGCGTCGCAGGCGCGAGTTTGAAAAATCCGACGAATGGCCTTGAAATCGGCGCAATCGGCCCCGATATACGCTTCAGTCATGCAGTCGGTATCGAGCCCAACCCGAAGCGTTGAGGCCGGTTTCCTTTCCGGATGCGGAGTGACGTTAACGGATTGTTAGCCATTCTTCCGCATGCTGACTGCGAAATCCACTTTCCCTTTGACCACGGATGTACTGGCATCGATGCGAAGGTGGATGACGAAAGGCCGGGTTAAACCGGCCTTTTTTGTTTTTATGCTTCCCCGAACAATCTGTGCGGTTTCCGGCATTCGGCATTAAAAAAACCGCCGCGGCATGGCCGCGGCGGTTTTCGTTTGCTCGAAAATCGAGCTTACTTCGTGGCCGTCGCGGTGGCGGCGGCAACCTTGGTGGGCTTTGCCTGGTTGGACACGGCGACATAGCCGGCGCCGATCGCCACGTTGAGCGAGACATAGTCGCGGGCGCTCTGCTGAACGGCCTGCGCAAGTGCTGCCTGGGCGACAGAGACGTTGCGCTGAGCGTCGAGAACGTCCAGCAGCGACGATGCGCCGTCCTTGTAGCTGGCGGTCGACAGTTCGAGCGCTTCCTGGTTCGACTTCACCGTCGCGCGCAGCGCCGTGACGATCTGCGCGTCACGCTTCACGGCCGAAAGGGCGTTTTCCACTTCCTCGATGCCGGTCAGCACGGTCTGCTTCCAGGTCAGATACTGCCCGCGGGCGTTCGACTGGGCGATCTGGACGTTGGCACGCAAGACGCCGCCGTCGAAGACCGGCAGGTTCAGCGACGGGCCGAACGACCACGTCGTCAGGCCGCCATGACTGCCGGGGGCGTGAACGTAGGACGGCGAAATCGCGCCGCTGAGCGAGATCGACGGATAGAGCTGCGCTTCGCTGACGCCGATCTGTGCGGTCGCGTCGGCGAGATCGCGTTCGGCCTTGCGGATATCCGGACGGTTGCGGATGAGGTCGGCCGGAACGCCGGAATTCACGCTGCCGCGGAAGACCGGCTGGCCGGAGCTCCTCTGCATCTGCGCAAGCACCTCCGTAGCCGGGGCCGAGAGAAGCGTTGCGATGTGATGCACCGACTGGCGATAGCTGATTTCCAGGCCCGGAATTTCCGCGAGCGTGGAGTTGACGAGACCTTCCGCCTGGACGACGTCGAGACGGGAAGCGGCACCTGCTTCCAGCTGGAACTTGGTCAGTTCCAGCGTTTCGCGCCGGGACTTCAGGTTGTCCTGCGAGATGGCGATGCGCGCCTGATAGGCGCGGGCGTCGATGTAGGTGGAGACGAGGTCCTGCAGATAGGCGAGCCGCGAGATGTCGGCCGATGCATAGGCCGAATCGACGGCGGCGAGCGCGCCTTCGCGGGCGCGCCGATACTGCCCGAAGAGGTCGAGAAGCCAGGAAACCGAGGCGCCGGCGGAACTCGTGTTCGTCGCGGCACCGGTATCCGGGGTCCGCAGGTTGCCCATCTTGCCGCTGGTCGTCTGGGAGGCGCCGACGACGAGGCTCGGCAGCGAGCCGGCGCCGGCGACGGTTACGCCCGACTGGGCGGAGTTGATGCGTTCCAGCGCCTGCAGGACGCTGAGATTTTCGCCGATACCCTGGCCGACCAGCGAATCAAGACGCGGATCGCGGAACGCGGCCCACCACTTCGCGCCGGCGACATCCTGCGTGGGCTTGCTGCCGCCTTCGGAAAACTTGGCCGGGAGCGGCATTTCCGGGGGCTTATGGTCGGGGCCGCTAACGCACCCTGCCAGAACCAGCAGCAGGGCGGGGGCGGCAGTACGAATCGATACCATCACTTCTTCCCACAATTTATCACAGACTAGGGGAGGGTTTTTAACGGCGCCTTAAAGACTCCGTGGCAGCCTCCGCCGCCACGCCCCTGAGGGAGGGCGAAGCAGTTGCGCGCAATCTAGCAACGAGTTTTGCAATAGCACAGTGCCTTTTGAGCGTACCGGCGCTGGAACGCGCCCCGCGATAGCATTTGCTAAAAAAAACCGGTGAGTGTTGCATCAAAGCAATTAAAAAAGCCTCTTTCGGAGAGCGAATCACGGCGGCGGCGGGCCACGCCGGAGCGCTGCCGCGCCGTCGTGGCGCCCGGTTTTTCCGCTCGAATTGCCGGCGCGACCGGAAATTATCCAATGGCTTCAAGGTGCTTGCCGCCGCTTTGCCGGGGAATGCCGGTCGTTGCGGGGAAACGGCGTTCCGCCACTCAAGGTTTCGGGAAATAGCCTGCGAGGCTTGCCCGAACCCGGTCGAGCGGGGTGGCGCCGCGGTCGTCCGGCACGAAGGACTGGCCGGTGATGGCCTCGAACGCCTTGATGTAGACCTCCGAGGTCTGCGCGATCAGCTCGTCGGGAATTTCCGGGATGTCGTCCTTGTAGGGATCGCAGCGGTCGGCCACCCAGGCGCGGACGAAATCCTTATCGAAGCTTGCCGGGCGCTCGCCCTTTTCGAAGCTCGCCGCATAGCTGTCGGCCAGCCAGTAGCGGCTGCTGTCGGGGGTATGGATCTCGTCGGCGAGGATGATCTCGCCGTTCTCGTCGGTGCCGAACTCGTATTTGGTGTCGACGAGGATGAGGCCGCGCTTGCGCGCGATTTCCTGGCCGCGCGCGAAGAGCGCGAGCGCATAGGTCGAAAGCGTCTGCCATTGCGAGCCGCTGAGCAGGCCGCGCTCGACGATCTCGTCCGGGGTCAGCGGCTCGTCATGGCCGCCGTCGAATGCCTTGCTCGTCGGCGTGATGATCGGCTGCGGCAGGACCTGGTTGTCGCGCATGCCGTCGGGGAGGTGGATGCCGTACATCGTCCGCTCGCCCTTCTTGTAGAGCGTCAGGATCGACGTTCCCGTCGTGCCGGCCAAATAGCCGCGCACGACGATCTCGACCGGCAGGATGTCGAGGCGCTTGCCGACGACGACGTTCGGGTCGGGATAGGAGATGACGTGGTTGGGGCAGATGTCCGCCGTCTGCTCGAACCAGTAGCGTGCGGTCTGGGTCAGCACCTGGCCCTTGTAGGGAATGCAGGTGAGGATGCGGTCGAAGGCGCTCAGCCGGTCGGTGCTGATGATGATGCGGCTGCCGTCGGCCAGGTCGTAGTTCTCGCGCACCTTGCCGCGGTAGTAGTTCGGCAATTCCGGAAAATGGGCCTCGGAAAGAATTCGCAACGTGATCACCGCCCGCTCGGGCGCCCGACCATCGGACGCTTCATGCCTGACCCATAAATCGCTGGTCCGCGATGTCAAGCAAAGCCTGCCCCTCAGAGCCAGACAAGGCAGATCAGCGCCAGTCCCAACCCATAGCTCACAAGGGTCAGGGGCAGGCCGGCGCGGATGAAGTCGGTGAAGCGATAGGGGCCGATGCTCATGGTGAGCGTGTTGTTGTGATGGCCGAAGGGCGTCAGGAAATCGAGCGAGGCGCCGAGCGCGACCGCGATGAGATAGGCCTGCGGCGTATGCCCCGCCTTGGCGGCGAGTTCGAACGCGACCGGCGTCAGCATGATCGCCACCGTCGCATTGTTGACGAAGGGCGTGATCGCCACGCCGAGGAAGAGGATGAGGGCGACGCCTGCCGCCGCCCGCTCGACCGGCACCCAGGCGCCGAGAGAGCTTGCCAGCATCTCCGCCGTGCCGGTCGTCGCCACCGCCGCGCCGAGCGGCAGCATCGCCGCCAGCATGATGACGATCGGCCAGTCGATCTCCGATAGCGCCTGCCTGAGTTGGATGAGATTGAGGAGCGCCATCGCCAGAAGAACGCCGGCGAAGCTGATATCGGGCGGCGCCAGCCCGAAGGCCGAGACAAGAATGCCGGCAACGAAAAGGCCGACCGGAAGGAACGAGCGATGGCGGGCCGGCCGGCTGTCCTGCGCGGCGAGCGGCAGGCATTCGCATTCCTCGAGCGCATCGGCGATCGCGCGCCGCGGTCCTTCCAGTTGCAGAATGTCGCCGATCGACAGGCGAAGATCGGCAAAACGGCCCTCGATGCGCGACGAGCGCGTGGAAAGGCCCGTGATGGCGACGCCGCGCGACTGGAAGACCTCGAGCGAGCGGATGCGCGATCCGACCAGCGTGCTTTCCGGCATGACGACCGCCTCGCTGCGTGCGGAAGGGGCCGCTGCCGGCGTGGCAGTCGGCTCGGGCGCAAGCGCGCCGCTCGCCGCAAGCTCGATAAAGGTGCTGTCCGCTGCTTCCGCGACGAGAATGTCGTTTGCATCGATGGCTATCTTTTCGCGCGCGCCGAAGACGAAGCGCCCGCTGCGCAGGATAGAATGCGCCTCGATATCGAAGGCGGAGGACAGCGCGCTGAGTGCAAGGCCGACCAGCGGCGAGCCCGGAGGCACCATCCGCTCGACGATGAAGCGGCGGGGTGGTGCTTCGCCGGCCGGATCGTCGCTCCCCTCCGCATCCGGCGGAAACAGGCGCGGCAGCAGGACGGCGAGCAGCAATACGCCCGCCGCCGCCACCGGCAGCCCGACATAGGCGAAATCGAAGAAATGAAAGCCCTGGCCGGTTTCCTTCGCCAGCGCCTGGCTGATGAGAAGATTGGCGGGCGTGCCGATCAGCGAGACGAGCCCGCCGAGAAGGGCGGAAAAGGAGATGGGCATCAGGAGCTGGCGGCGCGAGGTGGCGGGCAAAGTTCCGAGGCGAAGCGCTGCCGGAAGCGCGAGCGCATAGGCGCCGATATTGTTCATGAACACCGAAATGAACGCCGTCGCGCCGCCGAGAACGGCGATGGTCGTGAAGGAGCGTGGCTCCGCGGCGATCAGCCGGTCGGCGAAGGTGCCGACAAGGCGTGTACGCGCCAGCACCTGCACGATCACCAGGATTTCCACCACGGTTATGGTGACGGGGCTGGCAAACCCGGAAAAGATCGCCTCGCGCGGATAGAGCCCGAGCGCATAGCCGGCAAGCAGGCCGGCGATGGCGACCACCTCGATGCGGAAGCGCTCGATAGCGAAAAGCACCAGCATCCCGGCAAGGAGTGTCAGAAGGGCGGCTTGCTCAAACGACATGCGGGAAGTCCGGGCCGGAAGGGGAAAGGTTCGAAGGGACGTCCGGGGAGTGTAGCCTGACGCGCGCCGCTGTATAGCCCCATCCGTCTCAGCCCGAGCCGTTCCCGCCCGCAAGCCTGCGCAACTGCCGCACCTCGTCCTCGCTCAATTCCCGAACCGCACCCTTCGCAAGCGATCCCAGCACAAGATTACCAATCGAGACCCGCACGAGCCGCAGGCATTCGATCCCGAGCGCCTCCAGCATCCGGCGAATCTGCCGGTTCTTGCCCTCGCGCAATTCGACTTCGATCCAGGCATTCCGGTCGCCGGCGCGGATTGGGACGGCAGCGCTCGCCGTCAGCCGCTCGCCGTCAATGGTCAGGCCCTCGGTCATACGGGCAAGCAGGGCCTCGTCCATCGGCCGGTTGACCTGCACATGGTAGGTCTTGGCGACATGCGTCACGGGGTCGAGCAGCGCCTGGGCAAGCACCGTGTCGTTGGTAAAGAGCAGCAAGCCCTCGCTCGCCTTGTCGAGCCGGCCGACCGGCGACAGATGCGGTCCCTGATAGGCATCGAGGCAATCGTAGACGGTCGGACGCCCTTCCGGGTCGTGCCGCGTGGTGACGAGCCCGCGCGGCTTGTTGAGCATGAGATAAAGCTTCTTCTCTGCCGCAACCGCCACGCCATCGACCGCAATCGTAGCCCGGTCGAGATCGACCCAGGCCAAGGGATCGGTAACACGCCGGCCATTGACGCTGACGCGCCCTTCCGAAACCAGCGCCTCCGCCTGCGTGCGCGAGCAGAAGCCGAGCTTGGAAAGCGCGCGCGGCAGCATGACCCGCTTGCCGGCGGCCTCAACGGGCGGTTTCGCCCTTGGCGCGGTTCGCTGCCGTACCGGCTTTCCTCGTGTCAAATCGCAATCCTGTCCCTTCGCCGGCGCGAAAGCGGCGGCTCGGCATTCTCTTTGACATGAGGATGGTGGCGGCGCAAATCCAGGTAAGCGGCAGGTGAAAAAGATAGAGAAAAGGAGCGGCACATATAATGGCGCCCCGTGTGGCTCAAGCCAGGGGCGGATTGCCTCGTAAGACTATATCGTTCTAGCAGCGCGGGATAAAGCGCTCCAGCTCCCTGCGGCTCACGACCACGCCTTCGGCCGCCTTTGCCGGATCGGGATGCGTATAGGTGAAGCTCGGCAGGTCGGGCAGGTCCAGCGCCTGGCGCATGTTCATGATCCCGACAGCCCTTCGTCCGAAGGCACTGTTGATGCTGACTTCGACAATGCTTTCCGCTCTCGTCGCTTCCATGGGTTCCTCCTTATTTCTTTTTATTGCGCGGGAGGATGCCGAATGATCTTGGTTTTATTGCGACGAAAGCCGGCGAACACGCCCGAAAACCCGCAAAAATATGGGCTTTCGAGTGTCTCCGACGGATAAGTTCGTGCGCCGGCTCTACTGTTGCCACCAGGAGCGCGGCGGTGCCGGCTGGCTGCCGAGAAGATAGCCGGCGAGAAAGCCGATCGCGCCCGCAAGGCAGAGCGCTGTCGTCGTCGCGGCCAGATGCTCGCCCGCGGCGCTGCCGGCTGCGGCACTTTCCGAGCGGATGCGGGCCATGGCGCTTCTCGCGGCCGGCGCGGCACCGTCATAGAGCCGGCCGGCGCGGTCGCTGATCTCCTCATAGGCATCCGCGCCGCGCGCCGCGACGATCGTTTGCAGCCGCGCGATCTCCTGCTGCAGCGATGCGATGTCCTTGCTGATCGTGGTTCTGACGTCTTCGCTGGCCATTCTTCCCTCCTTGGTTACGGGAAGAAACCCGCAACCTGCGCTCCTTGTTCCGTCGCTCGGGAAAGGGGATTTGCCGGCAGATCGCGCAGAGGCCCCATTTAAGGGAGCGGGATCGCTGGGCATGGCGTGATTGAAGGGCGGATTTTGGTGTCTGCGCCAACCCCTTTCCATGCCGCCTTAAAAACGCAAGCAAAAACAGCAACTTATAAAATTGTCAAAAAACTTTCATTTGGTGTGTTGACTGTTTCGGGGTGGTGGGTCTATAAGCCCGATCACTGACGAGGGCGGCGGCGCTGCTGGCGACGATGTCCTTC
>Ga0153956_1000667_pt1 | contig 35925 bp, 36 predicted proteins | sample TSFL040MetaG_FD_104704 | JGI IMG/M metagenome (GOLD analysis project Ga0153956, IMG submission 104704) | Attine ant fungus gardens microbial communities from Florida, USA - TSFL040 MetaG | ecosystem: Host-associated > Fungi > Mycelium > Unclassified | place: USA: Florida, Wekiwa Springs... | reverse complement strand
TGATGCGAACTTCGGAATTCAAGGGACACTGGCAAGTTTATGATTCTCGTGTGGTTTAGGTTCAGAAGTCCGCTTCACCGACTCGCTGCGATAGTGTGGCGGACTTCTGAACCACCACACTAGAACGGCCGACAGGCACAGGCTGGCGGCAGCGGCGAAAACGCCGTATCGGCCGATCATTGAACGGCCTTAATACAAATCCAATAGGCTTCCATGAGATATCTCGCACACCTGACGGCCGCCCTGATGGCCCTGGCCAGCACGGCTCCGGCGTTCGCGGACGATCCGATCTATGCGCCGGGCGCCCGGATCGGGCTTGTCCCGCTGGTGGGCCTGTCCCCGTCCAAGACATTTCCCGGTTTCGAGACCGACGATCATCGGGTCAAGGTCGTTGTCGCAGAACTCCCCGCAGCCGCCTTCAAGGACGTGGAAAACACCGCCAAATCCAACGCGGCCGGCAGCCAGGGCATAAAACCTCAGAGCATCGAGACCGCGAGCGGCCCCGGCTATTTCATCGTCGAGACCGGCAAGGACGGGGCCGACACCGTCCGGCGCTATTCCATGGTCGTGGCGGGCGGAACGTTCTCGGGATATGTCGCCGCCCAGATCCCCGAGAATGTCGAAAAGATTTACTCCGATCAGGCCATACGCAAGATGCTGGCCACCGTGACCCTGCGCAAGGAGGTGCCGGTCGACGAGCAACTGGGCCTGCTGCCGTTCAAGATGACCGAACTGAGTGCGTTCAAAATGGTCCGCACACTGGCCCCCCGCGCGGCTATCATGCTCTCCGACGCCGCGACGGATGACGACATCGACAGCAAGCCCTTCATCATCGTCAATCTGGTGGGGTCCGCTCCGGAACGGCCGGAAGATCGCGGCCGGTTTGCGCGGGATATCGCAGCCACGATCCCCAACCTTCGCGATGCGCACATCACCGTGTCGGAGCCGATCCGGATCAATGGATCGCCCGGATTCGAAACACGGATCGATGCCACCAACGCAAAGTCCGGCGCGCCGGTAACCGTCGTTCAATGGCTGGTGTTCGGCGGTGGAAACACCGCGATGCGGCTGATCGGAAGCACGCCGCGGGACGAGTGGCCGACCGCCTTTCCGCGCTTCCGCGCCGTGCGCGACGGCATCCGGCCGCGCTGACGGCTCCACGCTAATCCGGGCGCCTGACCATGATGTCGATGCCCATGAAGGTTTCCGCGAGCCGGTAATCGTCGAGCAAACCCGCAACGTCGGGATGGCTTCGCAGCCAGCCGCCCCAATCGTCCGTCAGATCGTCAACGAGGACGACGGCCGGACGCGCGGCGTGAAAATCGGCGATCAACCACTGACGTTCGGTCGCCGCATATGCATCGAGTTTCGCGACCGTTTTGGCATCGGGCGATCCGTGCTTCATGAGATATCGGTAATGAGCGTTGATCCAGAGATTCTGCTCCCGCGATCCCCATGTCGCGCCGATCGCGCGCGTCAGCGGATGCCCCAATCCGCCTTCGCCGGAAATCGCCATGATGGTTTGCCCGTGCCCGAAACGAGCGACCTCCGCCTGCAATACCCGTGCATCGAAGGCGTAATCGAACCATGACATCGCACGGATGAAGAGCGCCAGAAACGCAAAGAGTGCCCCTGCGACCATCGGGGTATTGCCGCGGCCCGCGCCGCCAAACCATGACCCGATGCCAAGACCGAGCGCCAGGAACGCGAAGACCATCATGGGATAGGAATGATAGGGCCAACCCTTGCGCTGCAGAAAGAAGATCATTGCGAAACCGGCCGACAGGGCCAGCGCGATCAGGAAAGGCGCATCCCGCAACTTCCCGCGCATCAGAACGACCGCGGCGATCGACGCCAATCCCCACAACGGTACGGCCGGCTTCATCAGCATCTCCGCAAACGGGGTGCCGATCGGCACGTATACGTCACGCGCAAGCGGGCCGACGATCGTGAAATACTCCGGAAAGAAGATCGCCGTGGCCGCCGCGTAGGCTCCGATGACGGCAGCGGCGATAAAGTTCTCGGGCGTCACGAAAACACGCCAGGATCTGACCGGCACGGCGATCATGCAAAGAGCGAGCAGAAGCGCCAGCGCGAAGTGCGGCTTGAAAGACATCGCCAATCCCAGCGACAGTCCCGCAACCAGAACCATCCACCGCAAAGGGCGTTCGCCTCGCACCCGCATAGCGAGGACCGCGATCGCGGGCAGCAATTCCACGATCGCAATATGCTCGCGCTGGGCAAACGCCTCCGTCGGCATGACCGTCAAAAGCGCGACCGCCAGAATCAGCATCGGCCAGCGGTGAACGCCGTCAAGCACCGACGAGCGCCTGAGAATGCGAACCGTAAGTGCAAGCGAAACCGCGGTCGCCGTCAGCACCAGACCATCGATCGCGGTTTCCGCGGAGATGCCCAGCACCCGACCAATAAGGATGCCGGGAATGTAGGTCAGCACCGCCATCGGCGGATTGGTTTCAATGATATCGCGATAGAGATGCTTTCCGTCCAGCACCCGTTCGCCCGCGATCAGCAACCAACTGACATCGGTATTTGCGGCCACGAGATGCCGAAGCACAATCGCGAGCGCGAACAACAGCGCAATGCTGAGCCAGCCGAGTGCCGCAGCATGTCTTGCGGCCAGATGCCCGCGCGTAAACGAAAATTCGCGATCGGTGATGGTCATCGTGATAGCCGCCAATACGCCGAGGCGATCCCCTTAACCGGTCGTGCCGTCGGAATTGGCCGACACCCCGCTTGTTGCGGCGGGCCGACCGCCCGGAGCGTAGAAGGGCGCCGTTAACAAGCCGTTTCGTGGCCGGAGCAACGCGAAGAGCCCTTTTCCAGGGCGGCGAGACCTGATTTGCTGAACCCCGTTGGAACCGGAGATTTAGGACATGCTGGATCGACGAATCATCCTTGCAGGACTGGGCGCCGCCGCAACGACGAGCCTGTTGCCCAGGGCGGCCCGCGCGGCCGGTAAAATCACCATCGACGACTCGTCGGTTTTACTCGTCATCGATGTGCAGAATTGCTTCCTGCCCGGCGGCAGCCTCGCCGTGAAGGACGGAGACAAGGTTGTGCCGGTGATCAACCGGCTGGCGAAGGGATTCGCAAACGTGGTGATGACCCAGGACTGGCACACCGCCGGTCACGTTTCATTCGCGTCGAGTCATCCCGGAAAAAAGCCGTTTGAGACCATCGACCTCCGATACGGCAAGCAAGTGCTCTGGCCCGACCACTGCGTGCAGGGCACCGACGGCGCGGCGCTCTCGAAGGATCTGTCGATCCCTCAGGCCGAGCTGATTATCCGCAAGGGGTTCCACAAGAACGTCGACAGCTATTCGGCGTTCACCGAGGCGGACGGCAAGACCACCACGGGATTGTCCAGCTATTTGAAAGCCCGCAAGCTGCACCGTGTTTTCATCACCGGCCTCGCCACCGACTTCTGCGTGGCATGGTCCGTGATGGATGCGCGCAAGGCTGGTTTCGAGACCTACGTGATCGAGGACGCCTGCCGCGGCATCGACACCCAGGGCTCGCTGGCGAAGGCCTGGGCCGACATGGCCAAGGCCGGCGTCAAGCGCATCAAGTCCGCCGATATCGCGGCCTGACGGCGCGCTTCGGCGTCCCTATTCGGACGCGGCGGTTGCCTTGGCGCCGCCCTTCGCGACGCCCACGAGCGCGGGCCGCAAGACCCGCTCGCCGATCATGTAACCGGCCTGAACGACATGCGCGATGGTGCCGGCGGGGACGGAGGGGTCCGGAACTTCGTACATCGCCTGATGGACGTTCGGATCGAACTTCTCCCCGGCCGGATCGAATTTCTTCACGCCGTTCTTTTCCAGCGCGTTGTGCAGCGAGCGTTCCGTCAGTTCGACGCCTTCGATCAACGCCTTCAAACCTGGATCGGCCGAGGCCCTGGCTTCGGCCGGCACCGCATCGAGGGCGCGCTGCAGATTGTCGGCAATGTCGAGCACATCCCGCGCAAATCCCGAGATACCGTAAGTCCGGGCGTCGGCAACCTCCCGCGCGGTGCGCTTGCGCAGGTTTTCCATCTCCGCCAGCGTGCGCAGCATCCGGTCCTTGGCTTCCGCGATCTCCTTGGTCAGCGCTTCAACTGACCCTTCCTCGGGATCGTCGGGCATGATGTACGGCTTGGATACCACCGGTTCGGCCTGCTCGGCCGGTTTGCCGGAATTGTCTGTTTCGCCGTCGGAATCGGTCATCAGGCAGCCTTCTTCACAAATTGTCCCGAACTGAAAGGGATGGTCGTCCGGGATATCGTGGTTCAGGCGAAAAAATCAAGCAGGCTGGCGGTCGACCGTTCTAGCCGCCAAGCATCTGGCTGACGATCCGGGCTGCATAGTCGACCATCGGTATGACCCGCGCGTAGTTCAGCCGGGTTGGCCCGATCACACCGAGAACGCCGACAATATGACCCGCACCGTCGCTGTATGGCGCGATGATCGTCGAGGAACCGGACAGCGAAAACAACTTGTTTTCAGAGCCGATGAAGATCCGGACGCCGTCGGCGCGTTCGGCGCGGCCCAGCAAATCGATCACGCCGCGTTTGGTTTCGAGATCGTCGAACAACAACCTCACCCGCTCGAGATCATCGAGCGCATGCAGGTCTTCCAGCAGATTGGCATGACCGCGCACGATCAGTTGCCGGTCGTCATTGGTGCCGCCGGACCAACTCGCAATTCCCGCCGCGATGACTTTCTGGGTGAGTTGATCGAGTTCGGCTCGATCCTTTGTCAGCGCGGTCTCGAGTTCCAGACGCGCTTCCGCCAGCGAACGCCCGCGAATCCGCGCATTGAGAAAATTCGACGCTTCGGTCAGCGCCGATGTCGGCACGCCGGACGGCAATGTCAGCACGCGATTCTCGACCTGCCCGTCTTCGGCGACCAGCACGACGAGTGCCTTCTCCGGCTCGAGCCGCACGAATTCGATATGTTTCAGCCGCACGTTCGATTTAGCCGTCAGAACCACCGCCGCCGCACGGGTCAGACCGGACAGCCGCGTCAGCGCCTCCCCGAGCGCCGCTTCGACCGATTGCGCCTTGCCGACGGACGAAAGCTGGTTCTGGATCGATTGCCGCTCCGGTTCGGTCAGGTCGCCGACCTGCATCAGCGCATCGACAAAGAACCGCAGACCCAGTTCGGTTGGAAGGCGTCCTGCCGACGTATGCGGCGCGTAGATCAACCCGAGCTGTTCGAGATCCGACATCACGTTACGGACCGACGCCGGCGAGAGCGGCATCGTAATCAGGCGGGAGATGTTACGCGAACCCACGGGTTCGCCGGTCGCGAGATAGCTCTCGACGATTTGACGAAAAATGTCGCGCGATCGCTCGTTGAGTTGGGCAAGCCCGGCATTCGGCGCGATCAGACCTATCGGATCGTGGTGGGCCAAACTTATCTCCTTACAACCACCCGTAATTTGTCTCTCCGACGCATCAGTTACAAGCGGCGTTTGCGGCAATCGCGGCTTCCGGCCCTTGCCGCTGCGGCTCTTCGCCCCTAAAAGCACCGCGAGACAACGATTTTCATGAAATAGCTGGAGGGTTTCCCATGCGGCCAAGCCGCCGTGCACCCGATGAACTGCGTGCCGTGTCGCTCGAACGTGGCGTCGTCAAATACGCCGAGGGCTCCTGCATGGTGAAATTCGGCGATACCCATGTGCTGGTGACCGCGACCCTCGAGGAACGGCTGCCGCCGTGGCTCAAGGGCCAGGGCCGCGGCTGGGTAACCGCCGAATACGGCATGCTGCCGCGCGCCACGCTGGAACGGACCCGGCGCGAGGCATCGGCCGGCAAACAGGGCGGCCGTACCGTTGAAATCCAGCGGCTGATCGGACGCTCGCTGCGCGCCGCGGTCGACCTCGAAGCGCTCGGCGAACGCCAGATCACGGTGGACTGTGACGTTATCCAGGCCGATGGCGGGACCCGCACCGCATCGATCACGGGCGCGTGGGTTGCGCTGGCCGACTGCATCGGCTGGATGAAGAGCCGCAACATGATCAAAACCAACGTACTTCGCGACAACGTCGCGGCGATCTCGTGCGGCATCTACAATGGTACACCTGTGCTCGATCTCGATTATGCCGAGGATTCCGAGGCCGACACCGACGCCAATTTCGTCATGACCGGCGACGGCCGCATCATCGAAGTGCAGGGAACCGCCGAGAAGACGCCGTTTTCGCAAGACGAATTTCTCGCGCTGATGGCGCTCGCAAAAAAAGGGGTCGCGCGGCTGGTGGATTTGCAGAAAATGGCGGTGGCATGATTCGTCCCGATCGCGAGATTTCGCGGCCGGGACGGCTGTCGTAGGATTGCGCATGCATCGTCGAATCACCGGCAAACTCGTGATCGCGACCCACAATCCCGGCAAACTCGCCGAGATGCGTGAGTTGCTGGCGCCGCATGGCATCGAGGCGGTATCCGCTGGCGAGCTCGGTCTCGGTGAACCCGATGAGACCGGCGACAGCTTTCGCGCCAATGCGCAAATCAAGGCTGTTGCCGCGGCTCAGGCCGCAAAACTTCCTGCCTTTGCCGATGACTCCGGGCTCGTCGTCGATGCGCTCGACGGTGCGCCGGGCATCTACTCTGCGCGCTGGGCAGGCAAGCCTGCGGATTTCGCCGCGGCGATGGCCCGGATCGAACGGCTGTTGCAGGAGCGCGGCGCGACGACCCCGGACAAGCGCAAGGCTCATTTCGTTTCGGCGCTGTGCGTCGCATGGCCCGACGGTCATCTCGAGGAAGTCGAGGCGAGCGCCGACGGTACGCTGGTCTGGCCGCCGCGCGGCACCGCGGGATTTGGCTACGATCCGGCGTTTCTGCCGGACGGGCATACACGCACCTTCGGCGAAATGACCAGCGTCGAGAAGCACGGCCTGCCTCCGCTCGGACTCGGTCTGTCGCATCGCGCCCGTGCCTTCGTGAAGCTGGCGGAGATCTGTCTTGACCCGCACTGACGGCAATCCCGCATTCGGCGTCTACGTGCACTGGCCCTTCTGCCTGTCGAAATGCCCGTATTGCGACTTCAACAGCCATGTGCGGCACGCGCCGATCGACGAAGAACGCTTCGTGCGCGCCTTCGCGCGCGAGATCGAGACCACCGCCGCGCGCGCGCCCGGCCGCGAGGTATCCTCGATTTTCCTCGGCGGCGGCACGCCGTCATTGATGCTGCCGCAGACCGTCGGCGCCATCCTCGACGCCATCGGACACCACTGGCGGGTCGCCGATGACGTCGAAGTCACACTGGAAGCCAATCCGACCAGTGTCGAAGCCGCTCGATTTCGCGGCTATCGCGCGGCCGGCGTCAATCGCGTGTCTCTCGGCGTGCAGGCGCTGGACGATGCCTCGCTGAAAGCGCTGGGACGTCTGCACACCGCCCGCGAGGCGCTCGATGCCGTCGCGATCGCGCGATCGGCGTTCGATCGCTATTCATTCGACCTGATCTACGCCCGTCCCGATCAGACGCCCGGCATGTGGGCCGACGAACTGAAGCTCGCGATCGCGGAAGCCGCGGAGCATTTGTCCCTCTATCAATTGACCATCGAGGAGGGCACACCGTTCTTCGGCCTGCATGCGGCAGGAAAGCTGAAGACGCCGGATGAAGCAGTCGCACGCGCGCTGTATGACGTGACGCAGGAGGTTTGCGCGCGTCACGGCCTGCCGGCCTACGAGATTTCAAATCACGCGCGCGCCGGCGCGGAATGCAAACATAATCTGGTGTACTGGCGCGGTCAGGAATACGCCGGCATTGGCCCGGGCGCGCACGCGCGGCTTGACATTGACGGTGTCAGGCACGCCATCTCCACCGAGAAGAGCCCGGAATCCTGGCTCATGCGAGTCGAGGCAACCGGCGACGGCGTCGTCGCTGACGATCTCCTGAACAGCGAAGAACGCGCCGACGAATTCCTGCTGATGGGATTGCGCCTGCGCGAAGGCATCGATCCGCGACGCTATGCGGCGCTGTCGGGCCGTTCGCTCGATCCGCACCGCATAGCGATCCTGCGCGAGGAAGGCGCGATCACGATCGGCCCCGATGGCCGACTCAGCGTTACCCAGGAAGGCTTTCCCGTTCTTGATGCCGTGGTCGCGGATCTCGCGGCGTGATGCCGCGTCTTCCGATCAGGCGCCGAAACTTTTCGGCGATCCCGCGACCGGCTGACCGCCACCCGACGCGACACGCATAACGGCGAGGCCACGCTGATTGGTGCCGTCCGGGCGAAACCGGAACAGCCCGTCGATGCCGGCAAAACCCGACGCATTGGTCAGCGTCTCCGGCGCGAACCGCTGCGCGCCCTGGGTTCGCGCAAGAGCCGCGACGAGCGCGACGGCATCGTAGGCGAGCGTCGCCGTGCGTACCGGATCGCCGCCGAACCTGGTGCGATAGCGGCCCGCAAAACTGCGAAAGCCGGAAGGATCCGGCGCCGCATAGAGGCCGCCCTGAAGAGCCGCGCTGGCGAAGACGCGGGGATTGTCCCACAGACCTGTCCCAAGAAGCTGAACATTGCGCAGATTTGCACCCGCTGCTGTGAGCGCGCCGGCGACCGAGACCACAGCGTCACCGTCGTCGGCAATGAAGAGCGCGTCGGCGGTGCGCAACGATTGCGCCACATTCCGCGCCGGCCCGGACCGATCGGCTCCATACTTCTCAAATGCAGCGATGCGTCCGCCATGCCGGCTGACGGCCTGCTTGAAGGCAACTTCAACAACGTTGCCATAGGCATTTTCCGGGACCATCGCGGCGAACGAGCGCTTTCCGGTGCTCGCGGCGTATTCGATGATCCGGTTGACGTCCGATTCCGGAAGAAAACTCAGGAGATAAACGCCACGGCCGGCAACGCTGGAATCGGTTGAGAACGCGATGACCGACACACCGCGCGTTCGCGCAATCTGGGAAGTCGCCGGAACCGACGTCGCGAACAACGGCCCGAGAATGATTTCGGCGCCTTCATCGAGCGCCTGCTGCGTCACCTGCTGCGCCCCTTGCGCCGACCCGCCGTCATCCTTGATCAGCAGTTGAATATTCGGATTCTGAAACTCCGACAGCGCCATCTCGGCGGCGTTCTTCATCGACTGCGCGGCAACGCCCGCATTCCCCGACGCCGACAACGGCAGAACCAGACCCACCTTGACCTGACCTGTCCCGACGGCCACCGGCTGTTGCGGCGGACCCGAGGGCGCAGGCGGCGACGCGCCGAACGGATTGGAAAAATTATCGGTCAGCGTTTGCTGAGCCCCCGCACAGGCGCTGAGCAACGGTGCGCCAATAACCAGACCCAGCGCCGCTCGCCGGGTTGTCCCCGGACGGTGTGGTGTTGGCTTGAGTGGGTCCGTCATTCGTAATTCTTCCATAGACCGATCCGGATCCGCCGGAACGCGGGACATTGGCTCGCGATCAGGCCGGGGATTCCGGCATATTGTCGACGAATAGTTAACCAAAACAAAAGGATTGTGTCCGCCACGACTTTAGCACCGGATGCCCGGCGGAAGCCACGGAACCGGCCAACGTTGCGTTACAAATGCCCCGCGAAAAGGATCCTTTTCTGCGCAATTCACACTAGACTGCAGCATGCGCGCAAAACCTGCCCGGCCGGTATCCGGCTCCGAAGTTCCCGCCGTCCGAACCTTCGCCATCGCGGGTCACGTGCTGGTTGCCCCCAAGCCTGCGCCGGGCCTTCACCTCGTCGCCACGCCGATCGGCAATCTCGGCGATATCACGCTGCGCGCACTGGAGACGCTCGCGGGCGTCGACATCATTGCCTGCGAAGACACCCGCATGACCCGCCGCCTGACCGAACGCTACGCAATCGCGGGGGTGCTCAAGCCCTATCACGAGCACAATGCCGCGGCGGCCCGGCCCAAGATCCTGGAACGGCTGGCGCAGGGCGCCTCCATCGCGTTGGTCTCCGATGCCGGCACGCCGCTGATTTCCGATCCCGGCTTCAAGCTGGTGCGCGAAGTCTGCGCCGCCGGTCATCCGGTGATCGCGTTGCCGGGACCGTCCTCCGTGCTGGCGGCGCTTTCGGTCGCCGCTCTGCCGACGGACAGGTTTTTCTTCGAGGGATTTTTGCCGGCGAAAGAGACCGCGCGCCGGTCGCGCCTCGCTGAACTGGCTCGAATCGATGCCACGCTGGTCATGTTCGAATCCGGCAACCGCATCCGGGATTCCCTGCGCGATCTCGCGACCATCATCGGTCATCGCGACACGGCGATCTGCCGCGAACTGACGAAGCTGCATGAAGACATCCGGCGCGCACCGTTGTCCGATCTTGCGGAGAGCGCCGAAACGCTGGAAACGCGCGGCGAGTTCGTGCTGGTGGTGGGGCCGCCTCCGGCAGATGCAGGCGTGATGTCGGCCAGTGACGTGGACGAGCTGTTGCTGGCCTCGCTGAAGGAGAACAGTGTAAAAGACGCCGTCGCGCGCGCGGTCGAACTCTCCGGCCGGCCACGGCGCGAGGTTTATGCCCGTGCGCTTGACCTCGCGGGGAAAAATCGGACCAGAGACGGCGATGGCGGAGACTGAGAGCACGCGAGCCGAAAAGGCTGCGGCAAAAGTCGCGGCGCCTGAACGTGTCGCCGCCTTCCGCACGGGTTTGTCTGCGGAAAGCCGCGCCGCGGCCGTTCTGGTCGCCAAGGGTTATCGCATTCTGGCCCGCCGGTTTCGCACCCCCCACGGCGAAATCGACATCGTTGCGCGACGGCGGCAGCTTCTCGCCTTCGTCGAGGTCAAGGCGCGTGGCAGCCTCGACGCCGCCGCCTGCGCCATCACGCCGCGACAGCGACAACGGATCATCGCCGCCGCCCGGACCTGGCTGATGCTGCATCCCGAGCATGCGAATTTCGAGCTTCGTTTCGACGCAATGCTGATTGCGCCGCGACGTTTGCCGCGCCATCTGATAGGTGCATTCGACGCCAGTCTATAGCCTGACGCGTTCAGGCGCCTCCCGCCCGACATCAACCCGGATCAGCACAATGAAATTGAAAGTCGCCGTCCAGATGGACCCTATCGCGCGTATCAACTTCCGCGGCGATTCGACGTTTGCCCTCCTGCTGGAAGCGCAGAAACGAGGCCACGTAATTTCCTATTATACCCCCGATAAACTTTCCCTGCGCGGCAAGGATTTGGTTGCACCAGTGCAGCCTCTCGCCGTGCGGGACCAGGCGGGCGATTATTTTACGCTCGGCGACGCCCAGCGCACATCCATGGAGTCGTTTGACGTCGTCTTGTTGCGGCAGGATCCGCCGTTCGACATGGCCTATATCACGACGACCTACTTGCTCGAACGCATTCATCCGAAGACGCTGGTGGTCAACAACCCGACAAGCGTGCGCGATGCTCCGGAAAAGATGCTCGTGATGAATTTTCCCGAGTTGATGCCGCCGACGCTGATTTCGCGCGACCTCGATGAAATCAACTCATTCCGTGCCGAGCACGGCGCTGTCGTCATGAAGCCGCTGCACGGTCACGGAGGCGCCGCGGTATTTCGCGTGATGCCCCAGGACATGAACTTCGGATCGCTGTTCGACACGTTCTCGGTCACGTTCCGCGAGCCGTGGGTGATCCAGCGTTTCCTGCCGGAGGTGAAGCAGGGCGACAAGCGCATCATTCTCGTCGACGGTGAATTCGCCGGTGCCGTGAACCGCGTGCCTGCCGAAAACGATTTGCGTTCCAACATGGTGCGCGGCGGGGCGGCGAATGCGACCGACCTGACGCCCCGGGAGCGCGAAATCTGCGAACGCGTCGGACCGGCGCTGCGCGAGCGTGGACTGTTGTTCGTCGGGATCGATGTCATCGACGGCAATCTGACCGAGATCAACGTCACCTCTCCCACCGGCATCCGGGCCATCGCAAAGCTGGGCGGGCCAGATGTGGCGGCCATGACCTGGGATGCGATCGAGAAGAAGCGAAGCTGACAGCGCAGAAGCCGGCCATTCCGTTCTCTTAATGTTCTTGTGCTCTCCTGAGTTGTAAGCTAGCTTGCTTCCCGGGAGAGGGCGCCGCCATGGTTCAGCGGGTATCCACCGTCGCATTTGAGGGCATCGAGGCGCGCGCCGTCGATGTACAGGTGCAGGTTGCGCCGGGGCTGCCCGCCTTCAATATCGTGGGCCTCCCGGACAAGGCCGTCTCCGAAGCCCGGGAAAGGGTTCGGGCGGCTCTCATCGCCTCGGGCCTCGCTTTGCCGGCCAGGCGAATCACCGTCAACCTGGCGCCCGCCGATCTGCCGAAGGAAGGCAGCCACTACGATCTTCCGATCGCGCTCGGCCTGATGGCGGCGATCGGCGCCATTCCCGCCGATGCCTTGTCGGGATTTTCAGTGCTCGGCGAACTCGGCCTCGACGGCTCGATCGCAGCCGTGGCCGGAGTTCTTCCGGCGGCAATCGGCGCAAACGCGCGCGACGAGGGATTGATTTGCCCCGCGGCTTGCGGCGCGGAGGCTGCATGGGCGAGTCCGGATATCCAGATCGTCGCCGCACGCTCGCTGATCCAGATCGCAAATCATTTCAAGGGAACGCAGGTTCTTTCCCGGCCACAACCCCGGATTCACGCGACACAGGGAGCGCTGCTGGACCTCCGCGACATCAAGGGCCAGGAGAGCGCCAAGCGCGCACTCGAGATTGCCGCCGCCGGCGGACATCATCTGCTGATGACCGGCTCGCCCGGCAGCGGCAAATCGATGCTCGCGGCGCGGCTGCCGTCGATCCTCCCGCCGTTGTCGCCGGCCGAATTGCTGGAAGTATCGATGATCGCATCGGTGGCCGGCGAAATCGACGGCGGAGCCCTCACCTCGCGCCGGCCGTTCCGCGCGCCCCACCATTCCGCCAGCATGGCCGCGCTGGCCGGCGGCGGCACACGCGCCAAGCCGGGTGAAATCTCGCTGGCACATAACGGCGTGCTGTTCCTCGACGAACTCCCCGAATTCGATCCGCGCGTGCTGGATTCGCTTCGGCAGCCGCTGGAGAATGGCGAGATCGCGGTCTCGCGCGCCAATCATCGCGTCACCTATCCCGCGCGCTTCATGCTTGTCGCGGCGATGAACCCCTGCCGTTGCGGTCACGCCTACGAGCCCGGCTATTCCTGCAAGCGCGGCCGAATCGACCGCTGCACAGCGGACTACCAAACGCGCATTTCCGGTCCCCTCATGGATCGAATCGATCTGCGAATCGAGGTGCCGGCCGTGACCGCCTCGGACCTGATTTTGCCGCCGCCTTCGGAGGGGTCGGCCGAGGTCGCAGCTCGTGTCGCCGCGGCACGTGACATTCAGATGGCGCGCTATGCCGCCGTCGGTCTGCCCAGCATCCGGACCAACTCGGAAGCTCCCGCTTCGGTGCTGGAGGACATCGCGCAGCCTGACGCGCAAGGACTGAAACTGCTGCATGACGCCGCCGACAGCATGCGTCTGTCAGCGCGCGGCTATCATCGCGTACTGCGCGTGGCCCGCACACTCGCGGATCTCGACGGCGCCGACAAGGTCGGCCGGGTGCATCTCGCTGAAGCCCTGTCCTACCGCGCGCTCGGGGACGATATCAAACGCGCCGCCTGATCGTGCCCGCATTCGCTGCCGACGTTCCCGTCAACCCGAAGGTAACGACTTTTCTTTAGACTTCGCCAACCATGAGCCCCCCGTCGCGGGCCTGGATTGTGCGAGTACCTGTTATGTTGCGTTTCAAGATTCTTGCCTCCACGATCCCCCTGATTTTGGCCGGCATCGTCGCAGGCCTCGACCAGACGCACGGCGCGAGGCCCTGCATCGCCATGGGCCAGACATCCGTCCAGATCGCGTCTGCATCGTGGAATGCTCAATCCTTCGTCAGCTTTACCGACGATCCTACCGCGGCCACCGTGCGGGTTCAGATCGTCGACAATCCCGAGACCGCCGATTTCGCGGTAGCTGACGACGCCGACACGCCCGACGCGAACAGTTGCGGCATCACCGCCGCGACCCGTTTCATCGCGATAACACCCACCGCCTCGGCGTCCACGCCGATTATCTATCTCTCACGGGCCGATGGCGCCGATTATCGCATCTACGTGAGATCGAACACCTTCACCATTCAGGATGCGGCGGCACTGGTCGTCGCCGCGCATCGGACCCCCCTCAGCCTGGCGGCGGCTTCGCTCTGAGATCATCCTTAATGCATCATTAACCCTGTTCGCATCGGACAGGATTTCGATGCGGCCCCTCAAGCACTTCGCAACGTCATCCCCCCATGCTCCCGCAGGGCGCGGTGCGCCGCTTCATCCGGCGGCCTTCCGCGCACGACGACAATACGGGACAAGAAAACTTCGGGGTGGTCCATGATGGCGCGATTGTTCCGGATCAGAGCACGATTGCGCCGGCTGATCCGACGGTATCCCCGACTGAATCTCGCCCTTCGCACCTTTACGATCTTTTCCATCGCATTCGGCGGCGCCTACGGTTTCATTTCGGGAAGCAGAACCTCCAGCTACAACCCGAACACCTTCGCGATCGGCGCGAGCTTCCTGTTTGCGCTGGCATGCGTCGCGCTGGCGATCCTGAGCATGCGCCTGCGCTGGATGGGCCGAAGGATGCGCAAGATCGCCCTTCACAATGAAGCGCTCGCCGACCGGAACTGGGAGCTGAAAGAAGCGGAGGAGCGATCACGCAGTCTTTTTGAATCCCAGGGCGATTTGATCGTCCTGCGCGATGCGGAAGGCCTGATTACGTCGGTCAACGACGCCTATTGTGCTTTGGCGCAACGTTCGAGAGCCGAATTGCTCGGGAGCCCATTCGCACTTCCCGTCCTTGAGCAGGGCGAGAGCACACGGGAGCCCAACGGCACGCGTATCCACGACCAGCGGATCGAAACCGCCCGCGGCCCGCGCTGGATTGCCTGGCGCGAAGGCCTCGTGCGGATCGACGCGAACCATCCGGCGGAACTGCAATGCGTCGGTCGCGACGTCACCAGCCGCACCGAGACCGAGCATGCCCTCGGCGAAGCACGGGACCACGCGAACGCGGCCAACCGGGCCAAGTCGCGCTTTCTGGCCATGACCTCGCACGAAATTCGCACGCCGCTGAACGGCATCATCGGGATGAGCGGATTGTTGCTCGACACCTCGCTTACGCCGGAGCAGACGACCTACGTCAAGGCGGTCAAGACATCCGGCGACGCGCTGCTGGCCCTGATCGAAGAATTGCTCGACTATTCCAAGATCGAGGCAGGGAAAATCGACCTCGAGAACCGTCCGTTCGTCCTGTCCGACCTGATCGAGGATATCACCGAACTGCTGGCCCCTCGTGCGCAGGCTCGACATCTTGAAATTGCCGCCTATGTCGACGAGCGGCTGCCGAGCGAGGTGAGCGGAGATGCCGCTCGGCTTCGCCAGATCCTGCTCAACCTCGCGGGCAATGCCATCAAGTTTACGCCGACGGGGGGTGTTGCCCTGATCGTCGAGCCCGGCATCCGGCCGGGCGAGATCCGCTTCATGGTTCGCGACACCGGAATAGGCATCGCGCCGGACGCCCAAGCCCGGATTTTCCGGGACTTCGAGCAGGCCGACGATCGGATTGCGCGCAGCTACGGCGGGACCGGCCTCGGACTGAGCATCAGCGAACGCATCGTCAAGCGGATGGGCGGACGCATCGCGCTCGAGAGCAAGCCGGGAGCAGGCTCGACATTCGAGGTATCGATCCCCCTCGCCGCTCCGGGCAACACGTCGGAACGAGAAACATCGGCTCCCCCGGATTTGACCGGACATTCCGTCATGCTGGTGGCGCCCCAGACCATCGAGGCGTCGCTGCTTGCCCGGCGGCTGGAGCGATGGGGCGCCCAGACTTGCACGGTCTCGGATATGGCCGTCGCTCACGCCTTGCTTCCGGAGCGGCCATGGCACGCCGTGCTCGTCGATCACGCCATGGGCGCCGAGAACGTCCGGAACCTCGGTGAGGCCGCCCGCCAACATGCGGCGCGCCGGCTCATCATGGTCACGCCATCGACACGGCACGAGCTTCAGGCGGATGGCGCAACGGCATTTACGGGATTTCTGGTCAAGCCGCTGCGCGCCGCATCGATCGCCGCGCGCATGATATCGCCGGCGGACGACTTGATGTCCTTGCAGGAGATCGACGCTCCGCTGGATTGCGCCGCGCTTGCCGAATCCGAGGCACCCACCACGGCACCGATACAAAGCCTCTCAATTCTTGTGGCTGAAGACAACGAAATCAACGCGCTGCTGATGCGTTCGCTGCTGACCCGCCTCGGACACGACGTCATCATCACCACCAACGGTGAGGAAGCGCTCGAATCCTGGCTTGCCGCCGAAACGGCGGGGGCGCCTTACGATCTGGTCCTCATGGATGTCCAGATGCCGAAGCTGGACGGTATCGAAACCACCAAGCGCATTCGCGAACGGGAAGCCGGCCAGCGCGTTCGCCGTACGACGATTCTCGCGCTGACTGCCAACACGCAGATGGACGATCGCTACGCCTGCTTCGAGGCGGGCATGGACGGGTTTCTCGTCAAACCGCTCGATCGGGACAAGCTGGCCGACGCGCTTGCAGGGCTGGTGGCGGCACGCCATCTCGCCGCCTGATCCGGCGAATACGCAAAAGCTCTTCTAGAGCCGCCGCAGCGCGACCTGCTCGACCACGTGGTCGGCACCCTTCTTGAGAATCAGAGTCGCCCGCGGTCGTGTCGGAAGGATGTTGTCCTCCAGATTCGCCAGGTTCGTCCGCTCCCAGATCGCAACGGCGGTCGCGGTGGCTTCATCGTCGGACAACAACGCATAGCGATGGAAGTACGATCGCGGATCGTGGAACGCGGTGTCTCGCAGCGCAAGGAACCGCTTCACATACCAGTTTCGCAGCACCGGTTCCTCGGCGTCGATATACACCGAGAAGTCGAAGAAATCGGACACCACCGGAACGGCCTTTCCATCGCGCGGCAACCGGCCGGTTTGCAGGACGTTGACGCCTTCAACGATCAGGATGTCCGGCTGACTGACCTCAAGCCACTTGTTGGGGATGACATCATACGTCAGATGCGAGTAGACCGGCGCACGCACCGGCGAACGGCCCGCCTTGATGTCGCTGAGAAACGACAGCAGCGTCGGCAGATCGTAGCTTTCCGGAAAGCCCTTTTTCTGCATCAGGCCTTGTCGCTCGAGCACAGCGTTCGGAAACAGAAAGCCGTCGGTGGTGACGAGATCGACTCTGGGGCGCGGCGACCATCGCGCCAACAGCGCTTGCAGCACGCGTGCCGTCGTCGACTTTCCGACGGCAACCGAGCCGGCCACCCCGATAATGTAGGGCATCTTGCGATCCTCGATGCCGAGGAACTGGCGCTGCGCGACGTAGAGACGCTGCATCGACGCGACATAGATCGACAGCAGTCGGGATAACGGCAGATAGATTTCCTCGACCTCGTTGAGGTCAAGCCGATCGTGCATCGAGCGCAACGCCGCGATTTCGTCCGCGCCCAGCGTCATCGGCATGTCGTCGCGCAACTTCGCCCACTGAGCCCGCGTGAAGACCCGGTACGGATTGTATTGCTGCTGCTCGGTTCGTATGTCCATAACCACCGCTCCCGATGCAATTAGTCGCGCTTGCGCGCGGCTTTCTCGTCCAGACCCGACGTCCCAGTCCGCTTTTCAAGCGCAGCCTCGACATCCGCCAGCGTCACCCCGGCAGCCTTGAGAAGCACGAGCAGATGAAACAGCACGTCGGCACTCTCGGCGATCAGGTGATCCCGGTTGCCTTCGGTTGCGGCGATGATGGTTTCGACAGCTTCTTCACCGAATTTCCTGGCGCAATGAACCGCGCCCTTATCGAGCAGCTTGCGCGTATACGATGCATCCGCGCTGGCGGACGCGCGGTCATCGATGATTGCGGTAAGATCGTGAAGCGTGAAACGCGGCATGTCTGCTCTACCCAACGGATGCGTCGGCCACTATCGGCAGGCCGCGCGGCTTTGCCTGTTTTATCATTTCTTTCGCAGCGAGTCGTCAGGGATCGAGCCGCATCGGCAGCCCGGCGCGAACCATGTGATCCTTGGCTTCCCGAATGGTAAATTCCCCGAAATGAAAGATCGAGGCGGCAAGAACCGCCGTTGCGTGCCCCTCGCGAATCCCGTCGACCAGATGATCGAGATTGCCCACGCCACCGGATGCAATGACCGGTACGGAAACACTGTCGGCGATCAGCCGGGTCAACGGGAGATCAAAACCCTGGCGGGTGCCGTCACGGTCCATCGACGTCAGCAGAATCTCGCCGGCGCCGAGCGATACCACTTCCTGCGCATATTCGATTGCATCGATGCCGGTGGATTTGCGGCCGCCATGGGTGAATATCTCCCAGCGATCGGAGCCGCCAGCTTTCAATACGCGCTTGGCGTCAATCGCAACCACGATGCACTGCTCGCCAAACTTCTCGGCCGCCTCCTTGACGAACTCGCGGCGGCTAACCGCCGCGCTGTTGATCGACACCTTGTCCGCACCGGATCGCAGCAGCGTGCGGATATCATCGACCTCGCGGACACCGCCTCCCACCGTCACCGGCATGAAGCAGGCTTCCGCCGTGCGCCGGACGACATCGAGCATCGTACCGCGGTTTTCGTGGGTTGCCGTGATGTCGAGGAAACAAAGCTCGTCGGCGCCCGCGGCATCATAGGCGACCGCCGCCTCGACCGGATCGCCGGCATCGCGCAGGTCCACGAAGTTGACGCCCTTGACGACCCGGCCGTCTTTCACATCGAGACAGGGAATGACACGAACCTTGAACATCGCCCTGAAACCCCTCAGGCCGCCGCGCGTGCGGCGCGGATCAGCGACAGTGCCTGATCCGGATCCAGCCGGCCGTCGTAGAGCGCCCGCCCCGCAATCGCGCCGGCCAGCTTCCTCGCGCGCGGTGCAAGCAGCGCCTTGACGTCTTCAATGGAAGCAAAACCTCCGGATGCGATCACCGGAATGGAGACGTTCTCGGCGAGCGCGACGGTGGCATCGAGGTTGAGTCCCTTCAGCAAACCATCCCGAGCGATATCGGTAAATATGATCGCCGCAATGCCCGCATCCTCGAACCGCCGCGCGATTTCAAGCGCGGTGACTTCCGATGTCTCGGCCCACCCGTCGACCGCAACCTTGCCGTCGCGCGCATCGAGGCCGACCGCGACGCGTCCCGGAAACGCTTTCGCGGCCTCCTTGACCAGAACCGGATCGCGCACCGCCGCAGTACCGATGATGACCCGCGCGACGCCCTTGCCGAGCCATGCCTCGACCGTCCTCAGATCGCGAATGCCACCGCCAAGCTGCACCGGCATGGAAACGGCTTTCAGCATCCGCTCCACCGCATCCGCATTCACCGGCTTTCCCGCGAAGGCGCCGTCGAGATCGACCACATGCAGATATTCGAAACCTTGCGACGCAAAGGATCGCGCCTGCTCGGCGGGATCGAGATTGAACACTGTCGCCCGCGCCATGTCGCCCTGCTCGAGGCGTACGCACTGGCCGTTCTTGAGATCGATGGCGGGAAATAAAATCACGGCTTCCACTTCAGAAAGTTCGAAATAAGCGCCAGCCCAAAGCGCTGGCTCTTCTCCGGGTGAAACTGGGTGCCGATCGCCGTGTCCTTGCCGACGATGGCCGTTACCGGCCCGCCATAGTCGGCGCGCGCCAGCACGTCCGCTTCGTTGGCCGCGTTCAGGTGATACGAGTGCACAAAATAGGCGTGACGGCCTTTCGGCCCCAGCGGCAGGCGTTCCAGCACCGGATGCTCACGGAGCACATCGAGCGTATTCCAGCCCATGTGCGGAATCTTCAGATTTTCATCGCGCGGCGAAATCTTCTCGACATCGCCCGATATCCAGCCGAGTCCATTGGTTGTGACGTGTTCCTTGCCCCGCGTCGCCATGAGCTGCATGCCGACGCAAATGCCGAAAAACGGGCGAGCCTTGTCGCGCACGACCTCCGTCAGGGCATCGACCATGCCATCGAGCGCATCGAGGCCTTTGCGGCAGTCGGCAAACGCACCCACGCCAGGCAGCACCACGCGGTCGGCACGGAACACCACATCGGGATCGCGGGTCACGACGATCCTGTCGGGATCGTCCATGCCGCGCGCCGCGCGCTCGAACGCCTTGGCGGCCGAGTGCAGGTTGCCGGAGCCATAGTCGATGATAGCAACGCTCACCGCGAACCTCCCGGCTGCGGAAACAGGCCGATGATATCATCTCGCGGCACAGGCGGCGGCGAAAAGGGCCGACCCGCACCGCTCCGCGTTGGCGGCGGCGCGCCGCGATCGACCGACATTTGATCGAGCTCCGCGGTTTGCTTCATCGTCCAGCGGTCGAAGAAACGCCGCTCGGCGGCCTCTTCACCATCCGCAACGACGATATCGAGCTGACGCCACTTGCCCCTCGACAGAGTCCAGCGCCGCAGGCTCGCGGCTTCCATCCCCATCAGAATCGCAATCAGCAGCATGACGACAGACCGCGTGCCGAATCCGGCATGCAGCCACGACAGCGCGACCGCAACTGCGATCGACACCCCAATGTAACCGGCAAGCGCCAGCCAGAGGCGCCGATAGATCAGCCATACCGGGCCTATCAAAAACGCCCAAAACGAAAACCCATCGCGGACGAACACAAACCGGTCCGTCGCGCGGCGCGTATCCGTCCCGTCAGCCGTAGGCGCGTGAACTGTATAGACCGGCATTGCAACTCTCCGCCGACAGCAGGAGATCAGCCGCCGAGCTGACCCTTCGTGGATGGCACTTCGCCCGCGGCGCGCGGATCGATTGCGACCGCCGTGCGCAGCGCCCGCGCCAGACCCTTGAAGCAGGATTCGGCGATGTGGTGGCTGTTCTCGCCATATAGGGTCTCGACGTGGAGAGTCACGCCCGCATTGATCGCGAAGGCGTTGAACCACTCCCGCACCAGCTCGGTATCGAACTCGCCGACCTTGTCGCGGGGAAATTCGACCTTGAACACCAGAACAGGGCGGCCGGAGATGTCGATCACGACCCGCGACAGCGTCTCGTCCATCGGCATATGGATGCTGGCATAGCGCGTGATGCCGGCCATGGTGCCGAGCGCCTGCTTCACGGCCTGGCCCAACGCGATGCCGACGTCTTCCGTGGTGTGGTGATGGTCCACGTGAAGGTCGCCATCGGCCTTGACGGTCATATCGATGCGCGAATGGCGGGCAAGCAGATCCAGCATGTGATCGAAAAAGCCGATGCCGGTCGCAACCTTGGACACACCGGTGCCGTCGAGGTTCACCGCAACCTCGATATCGGTTTCCTTGGTTTTGCGCTTGATCGCCGCCGTGCGCATGAAATGAGCTCTCCACAACCTGAAAACGGGCCCTTTTAACAGGCTCACGCCCCCTTCGCTACTGCGGGATGACGCATTTTGGCGCTGTTCTTCGGACTATGGTGACCGGAATTCGTCGAGCCGAACGCCGATTGCAAGGCGCCGCCCCAATGCCTAAATCTGGCGAATCACGAAGGGGTTCAGATGCAGGCATCACAGCCGGAAGTTTGGCACGGCACCACGATCCTGACCGTCCGCAAGGGCGGCAAGGTGGTCATTGGCGGAGACGGCCAGGTCTCGATCGGCCAGACCGTCATCAAATCCAACGCGAAGAAGGTCCGGAAGCTCGGAAAAGGCGACGTGATCGGCGGGTTCGCCGGCGCGACCGCGGACGCCTTCACGCTGTTCGAGCGGCTGGAAAGCAAGCTCGAGCAATATCCGGGACAGCTCACGCGTGCTGCAGTCGAGCTTGCCAAGGACTGGCGCACCGACCGCTACCTGCGCCGGCTTGAAGCCATGATGATCGTTGCGGACAAGGACGTGTCGCTGGTTCTCACCGGCACCGGAGACGTGCTGGAACCGGAGGCCGGCGTGATGGCGATCGGCTCCGGCGGCAACTACGCGCTGGCCGCGGCGCGCGCCCTGATCGACACGGACAAGGACGCCGAGACCATCGTTCGCCGCTCGCTCGATATCGCCGCGGACATCTGCGTCTATACCAATCGCAATGTGACGATTGAGACGCTGGCGGCAGGCTGACACATGCCGGAGGCCGTGCCGCCCATCATCTGACCGACTTGCTCCCGCCGCGATTCAACATACCTTGAGATCATGACGCACTTCTCTCCCCGCGAAATCGTTTCCGAACTCGACCGTTTCATTGTCGGCCAGGCCGATGCAAAGCGCGCCGTCTCCATCGCCTTGCGCAACCGCTGGCGGCGTCAGCAGTTGACCGGCGCCATGCGCGAGGAGGTGTTGCCGAAAAACATCCTGATGATCGGCCCAACCGGCGTCGGCAAGACGGAAATCGCGCGGCGTCTGGCAAAGCTCGCGAACGCGCCCTTCATCAAGGTGGAGGCGACCAAGTTCACCGAAGTGGGTTATGTCGGACGGGATGTCGAACAGATCGTTCGCGATCTCGTCGAGGTCGGGCTCGCGCAGACCCGCGAGCGTAAGCGCAAGGATGTTCAGGCGCGCGCGCAACTCGCCGCGGAGGAACGCGTACTCGATGCACTGGTCGGCGCCAATTCCAGCGCGGCAACGCGCGATTCCTTCCGCAAGAGGCTGCGGGCCGGCGAACTCAACGACAAGGAAATCGAGATCGAGACCCAGTCGTCCGGAGGAGCGCCGATGTTCGAGATTCCGGGCATGCCCGGCGCACAGGTGGGCGCCATCTCGATCGGCGATATCTTCGGCAAGATGGGCGGAAAGACCAAGACCCGGCGGCTGACGGTCGAGGACTCCCACGAAATCCTGGTCAACGAGGAATCCGACAAGTTGCTCGACACCGACCAGCTTACGCAGGAGGCAATCGCCGCGGTCGAGAACAACGGCATCGTATTTCTCGACGAGATCGACAAGATCTGCGTCCGCGACGGCCGCAGCGGCGGCGACGTTTCGCGCGAAGGCGTGCAGCGCGACCTGCTGCCGCTGATCGAGGGAACGACGGTTTCCACCAAGCACGGTGCGGTGAAGACCGACCATATCCTGTTCATCGCATCGGGCGCGTTTCACATCGCAAAGCCGTCCGACCTGCTGCCCGAGCTTCAGGGCCGGCTGCCGATCCGGGTCGAGCTCGAGGCGCTGACGCGCAACGACATGCGGCGTATCCTGACCGAGCCCGAGGCTTCGCTCATCAAGCAATATATCGCGCTGATGCAGACGGAGGGCGTCACGCTGGATATCACCGACGACGCAATCGACGCGCTGGCCGACGTCGCCGTCGCCGTGAATTCGACGGTCGAGAATATCGGCGCACGGCGGTTACAGACCGTGATGGAACGCGTGCTCGACGACATTTCGTTCGCGGCAGCCGACCGCAACGGCGAAACCATTCGGATCGACGCCGAATACGTTCAGAAGCACGTCGGAGACCTCGCCAAGAATGCCGACCTGAGCCGGTTTATTCTGTGAGGGGCGAACTGACGGCTGCTAACGGCTTTTTCTGATCCGCACGTAAAGCGCGCCCTCGCCGCCATGGCCGATATGGGCCTGCTCGAATCCGACGACGAGCGCGCGAAATTCAGGCAATCCGAGCCATTCCGGCACCTGCTGGCGCAGAATGCCGCGACCGGGCTCGAGCGCCGTCGTCCGGCCCTTGCCGGTAATGACGAGGACGAACCGCAGACCGTCGCCGCTGGCGCGCATCAGAAAATGATGCAGCGCCCGATGGGCGCGGGCCTGCGTCATGCCATGCAAGTCGATCCGCGCCTCGATATCCTGCTTGCCGCGCGACAGCCGCACCCGCTCCCGGCGATCTATCGGCGACAGCGGCGGCGGCATCGCTCTTGAAGACTTCGGACTGGCCGGTGCGATGGCCGCGGGTTTCGATACCGCTGCCGGTTTGCGCGTTGCATCGGATATGCGAAGCGGCGAGTCGCCTTCCGGCGACTTCGCGGGCCGGGCCGTTTTTCGAAGCGGCTTCGCCTGTTTCGCCACGCTCTCCCACAATTCGCGCTCTTCCTCGCTCAACGCGCGACGGCGCCGCGACGGCGCCGATATATCCGATATTGGAGGCGGCACGCGTTTCATTGCACTGGGTGATGACGGCGATGGCGATCGTGACGATACCGCGGATGATGGCGACCGGGTCTTGCTGCGGGCCGAGCCGCCGGCGAAAACAATTTGTCGATCTTCGCCGACGGCCGCTTTTCAGGAAGCGGCATCGCATGGCCACGCGCGACGGGATCGAGGCTGTTCGGAACGAGCATCACAAAATGCATGTTGTGGCGCAGACGGCCGGACACGCGCCCGGCTTCAGGTCCGGCACCGAAGTAGAGATCCGCGCGTGCCGGACCGAGGATTGCCGATCCGGTATCCTGCGCGATCATCAGCCGATGGAACGGCGTTTTCGCCTGCTCGGATTCGATCGGCAACTCGCCCTCGATGAAGAACGGCGTTCCGTAGACGTGAAGCGACTGGTCGACCGCGATCGACCGGCCCGGCGTCAAGGGCACCCCCTGTGCGCCCACCGCCTCATCGTTGTCCGACAGTTTGACTTCGCGAAAGAAGACGTAAGACCGGTTTTGCCGGCGGAGGTCTTTGGCGCCGTCCGGATTCTCGTCCATCCACTGTCTAATGCGCCGCATCGACATTCGATCCTTCGGGATGATGTTCCGCTCGATCAGGACACGGCCAACGGCCGTATAAGGATATCCGTTATAGGAATCGTAGTTGATCCGGATGGTCGAACCGTCGTCAAGCCGCACGCGTGCAGAACCCTGGATTTGCGTGAACAGCAGGTCGGTCTGGCTCTTGAGCCAGCAGATTTCGAGGCCGCGGCCTGCAATCGCGCCATCCTCGATTTCCGCGCGATCATAATACGGGATCAGCTTTCGCCGGCCGATCTTGCGATACACCGGCCCGCTGTTTGGCAGGGTCGGCGCGTTCTGCCTGTATCCCCGGACGAAAAGATTCGACGGACGGCGATAAACCGGAACGGTGTAAACGTCTGTTCGGGTGCGCGATCCGTCGACAATCGGCTCATAGTACCCGGTGACGAAGCCATCCGTCTGGCCGAGACTGGAAATCTGCAACGGTCGAAAATGCGTTTCAAAAAACGCGCGCGCCATCGCCTTATCGGACACGTCAGCGGTCCTCGCCGCACGGCACGGCCCCCGCAACGACGCGCCTAGCGCTTTCCCATCGGCGGCTGAAGCCGGGCTTGCAGCAACGGCACGGCAACTTGCGCGAAATGCCTTGAACGCCTGAAGATGATCGTCGGCATCCCACCCGGCGATATCAGTCCACGCAACCGGCACATACTGAGTATCCGCGATCCTGAGCGGAAAGACCGGGTCATGACGGGGTGAACGAGCTTCGGCCGCAGGTGTCAGCGCGGCGGCGACACATAGTCCGGCAACGCACCGCCTCAACCGGGAAAGGTCAGTTGCTGCTTCCCGTGCCAACCAGTTTCCAGTTCGGATCACGCGAGGAGACATCGCGGGCAAATGTCCAGTCATCGGTGATATCGGAAATCTTGTCGGGATTCCCGTCGATGATGGTCCCCGCCTTGTCGCGCGTTACTGAAATCATCTGCGAAACGAAGCGAACCGTCAGTTGCGCCGTGCGGTCCCTGACTTCCGCACCGGTCAACTCGGACTTTTCGATCGAGACAAAACGTGTTTCCGTCTTCTGCTCGCGCTTCTCCCGATCCTTGATGACGGCGTCAAAACTTTCGTAGACCTCCGACGACAACAAGTCCTTCAGCGCGCGGCGGTCGCCATTGGCGAAGGCCTGCACGATCATTTCATAGGCGCCGCGCGCGCCGCTCAGGAAATGCTTCGGGTCGAACGATGAGTCCTGGGCTACGATGGCATCGAGCCCGAGCGCGAGAGAGGTGCCCGGTTCAGCCAGATTTTTCCATCGGTCAGGGGTCGGCGTCGCATCGGCCGTGGGCGCCAGCGGAACCTGATCGATCACGGCACCCGGAACCGGCACCGCCTTGTTGTCCTGCGTGCCATTCAGAACATCTCGCGCGGCGCGGTCGAAAGGCGACCGCTCACTTCCTGTGCGCTGTCCGAGGACGTTGCGCAGACGCAGGAAGATAAAGACCGCCAGCGCCAGGAAAATGATGGTGTAAATGTCCACGTCGTCTTCACTTTCTGATCGGTACCGGACCTGATCCGGCGCAACAACGTCCCGCGAGGGAGCGACAGGATCGCGTCAGGCGAACCCAAACCATGTAGGCACGAAACCGGGTCCAGCCAATGGCGCGTTTTGGCACAGCGAACCGGACCTTGGAAACGGCAATCGCGAGCTGCCGACGTCATCCGGATTGTAGCGCGTTTCCGGACAAAGGGGAAACCGGATTGCGCCAGGAAAACCTATTCCTTCAATAATTTAAGCTATTTGACCTCGGCAAAGGACGTCCGTCCCGCATCACGGCCGCACGATCCCCTCCTCTGCGGGCGCAGCGACCCTCGGCCGTTAAACCTGTCGTCCTTGTGGAAGGCGGCGGGCCTATGATAGCCACTCGCCCCACCACGGCACTTTGCCTTTTCAAGCGAGCCACCAAATCCCGGCCGCTTCGCTTGACGGCGTTTCAGGAGAAAGATCGATGACGAACGGCAATGGCACATCGCCTGAGGATGCTCCTCCGCCCCAGTTGAACGTGCTCGCGCAGTACACCAAGGATCTCTCCTTCGAGAATCCGAATGCACCGTCGTCGTTGGGGCCGCAACAGCAGGCGCCCTCAATCAACATTCAGATCAACGTCGGCGCCAACAACATCGCCGAGAACGAATACGAAGTGACGCTCTCGGTCGAAGGCAAGGCCGAGAACGAAGGCAAGGTGATGTTCAGCTTCGAACTGGCCTATGCCGGCGTGTTCCGGATCGTCAACGTGCCGCAGGAGAACCTGCATCCCCTGATCATGATCGAATGCCCGCGGCTGCTGTTCCCGTTCGCGCGCGAGATCATCGCGACCGCGGTGCGCGATGGCGGCTTCCCGCCGCTGATGCTGGATCCGGTGGATTTCGTCGGCCTCTATCGGCAAAACATGGAACGGCAGGCTGCGGCGCAGCAGAAGCCGAGCTAATCGGCGCCGCGCGGCTCCAAAGCGTCGCTCCCGAAAAATTCCTTCCAGATCGCCTTCTCGCCGAGTGTGGCGATAAAATCCCTGTGCGCGGTGCGGTCGGCCTGGGTCAGACGGGGCGCAAGCGGCACCGCGCGCTGGCGCCGCGGCGTATCCATGGTCCCGCCGGCCTGGCGGGGCGCGGTTTCCGCCAGGATCAACTGCGACTGCCGCGCGCCGATCAGATCGATATAAACTTCCGCAAGCAGTTCGGCGTCGAGCAGCGCACCATGTTTGGTGCGCCGCGAATTGTCGATGGCATAGCGCGAGCAGAGATCGTCGAGCCGGTTTGACACGCCGGGATGCTTTCGCCTCGCCAGCAACAGCGTATCCACCAACCGGTCGCGCCCGATCGCAGGCCGCTTGAGACGATCCAGCTCCGCGTTGATAAAACCGATATCGAATGACGCGTTGTGGATGACCAGCGGTGCATCCCCGACGAATTCGAGAAACTCATCCACGATGTCTATAAAGAGCGGCTTGTCCGCGAGAAACTCGGCCGACAGACCGTGCACCGCGAACGCCTCCTGCGGCATGTCGCGTTCCGGATTGATGTAGCGGTGAAATGTCTGCCCGGTCGGCATGCGATTGAAGATTTCAACGCATCCAACTTCGACCAGACGATCGCCGCGTAGCGGGTCGAGTCCGGTGGTTTCGGTATCGAGGACGATTTCGCGCATGGATATCCACCAGAACGGCGAATCAGGGCCGCCGCCGTTGCATCGTAGCAGTCTCGGCGAGGATTTCCTTGATCCGCATCCGCACGGGTTCAAGACCGTGCGAGGTATCCACCACGAAATCGGCCCGCTTGCGCTTCTCGGCATCCGGCAACTGCCGAGCCAGGATCGCATCCAGCTTTTCAGTTGTCATGTTGTCGCGCGCGAGAATCCGTTCCCGCTGGATCTCTGGCGAGGTCGAGACCACCACGACCGCATCGACGCGTTTTTCACCGCCGGTTTCAAACAACAGCGGCACGTCCACGACAGCGACCGGCGCACCGGATCGTTCGGCTTCGTCGAGAAAAGCCTGATGATGTTCCCGCAGCATCGGATGCACGATCTGTTCGAGCCGCTTCATCGCTGCCGCATCGTGAACGACACTTGCCGACAATTTCTCACGGTCGACCTTGCCGTTGACGGTTGTTCCGGGAAACGCGGCTTCGATCGCCGGAGCGGCTTCGCCTTCGTAAATCCTGTGAACGGTCGCGTCGGCGTCGTAAACCGGCACGCCCGCTTCGGAAAAAAGTTTCGCGGTGGTCGACTTTCCCATCCCGATTGATCCGGTCAGACCGAGCACCAGCATGTCCGAATTTCCCGATTTCACAGCGACAACAAATCCCGGCTGCGCAGAAAAGCAAGCAGCGGCAGCAGCGGCAAGCCCAGAATCGTAAAATGATCGCCCTCGATCCGGCTGAACAGGTGGACTCCCAGGCCCTCGAGTTGATAGGCACCGACACTCGCGGCAACGGCATCGCCGGTTGCATCGAGATAAGCCGCAATCGCGTCCTCGCTCAGCTTTCGCATCGTCAGGCGCGCGACCGATACATCTTCAAAAAGCAGCTCTCCATCGCGCACGATGGCGATAGCCGCGTGCAATTCATGGGTTCGGCCGCCGAGCGCACGCAGATGCTCGATCGCGCCCGCCCGCCCGGCCGGTTTGTTGAACAGGCGGCCTTCACACGCGAGCGTCTGATCGGCCCCGATGACGTAGCGGCCGGGTACCTGCAATGAAACGGATCTGGCTTTGTCATGAGCCAGACGAGCGGCGATTTCGCCGGGAGCCGTGAGGCCGGAACTGTTCTGAATGGCTCGCTCGTCGATCGCAGCCGGCCTGACCTCGAACGACAGACCGGCGTTGGCCAGCAACGTCTGGCGTATCCGGCTTTGCGACGCCAGTATCAACGGCTTTCGTGCACGCCAGACCGCCATTCCGGACTCCTATTCCGGCGGCCGTTGCCGCTGCCGGTCGGCAAACAGTTTCATGATCGCGGCAGCCGTTTCCTCGATCGAACGGCGTGTCACGTCGAGCTGGACCCAATCATGCTTCGCACTCAGCCTGCGGGCATGGGTTACCTCATCGGCAACGGACTGGCGATCGATATAGGTATCGTTGCCCGATCCCGTTCCGATGCTCAACAGGCGGTTCTGCCGCACCTGGATGAGGCGCTCGGGGGTCGCGTGAAGACTAACGACCAGCGGCTTTTTCAGCGATTCCAGTTGATGCGGAATGGCGATGCCCGGCACCAGCGGCACGTTCGCCGTCCGGATACCGCGATTGGCCAGATAAATGGAGGTCGGTGTCTTCGATGTGCGTGACACGCCGACCAGAACGACATCCGCCTCCTCCAGACCTTCGACGTGCTGTCCGTCGTCATGCATCATCGAATAATTCAGCGCGTCGATCCGCTTGAAATATTCCGCATTCAATGTGTGCTGAGCGCCGACTCGGCCCGTCGTCGCCGCACCGAGATACGCCTGAAACAGTTGCATCACCGGCCCGATGATCGAAAGACTGGGGCTGTTGATTTCCTGGCATTTGGCTTCGAGACGCGCGACGAGATCCTTTTCCAAAAGCGTGAACAGAACGATCCCGGGCGCTTCCTCGATCTCCGCAAGAACCCGATCAAGCTGTTTCTGGCTGCGCACCAGCGGATAGACGTGTTCGACAGGCGTGACATTGGCATATTGCGCAGCCACCGCGCGCGACACCGTAATCAACGTCTCGCCGGTCGAATCGGAAACCAGATGAAGATGGAAATAGCTGCCGCCGATGGGCACCATGACCCTGTATACCCTGTGAATCTCTGTGGAGGCTTGGCTGCGATCCGGCACATCCGGCAACCGCCTCTGGATAACCCGGATTTTTCTTCACAGGTCTCGTGAAAGGAAAAGTCCATCGGTTGCCGGCGATGATAGTGGGGTTATGTGGACTTGTCTCTGGATAATCAAGCACAGGCAGCATTCAAGTATTTGATGCCGCGGGAATCTCCGGCCTCAGGATCAAACAAGAGGAATCATCGGGGGCTGTGAAGAAACTCTTGAAAAGGCGAGGACAGTCTTGCGCGGGCTCAATCCACCGTCACTTAGACTCTAACCTAAGAATCTAGAAATTTATTTTAGAGAAGAGTCGCTTGCGGATATCGTCTTGATCGGGTCTGTATCTCTCACCGGAGCAACGCCGATGCTTCTCAAGCGTTTCCGCGAGTGACGACAATCAGACACCGCAAGCGAGATGGCCGATGTACGAATGGATCAAGGCGTTGCACGTGATTGCCGTCATCTCCTGGATGGCGGGAATGCTCTATTTGCCGCGGCTGTTTGTCTATCACTGCGATGCGGAGGTCGGATCGAAACAGTCCGAGACGTTCAAGGTGATGGAACGGCGGCTTTTGAAGGGGATTATCAATCCGGCGATGGGGCTGACCTGGTTACTGGGCTTGTACATGGTCTGGGCCGGTCACTCGTATATGGCGGGATGGTTTCACGCCAAGCTGCTCCTCGTTTTGGTTATGTCCGGCGTCCATGGCTTTTTCTCGCGCTGGGTTCGGGATTTTGCCAATGACCGGAATACCAGAAGTCAGAAATTCTACAGAATTATCAATGAGGTGCCGACTATTCTGATGATTGGGATCGTCATTCTGGTTATCGTCAAACCATTCTGACGGGTGATCCGGCGCGAGGACTTCTTGCGCGAAGCCGGCTGATTTCATATATTCCGGTCATCCCACCCCACGCAGGCGGATGTGGTCGCGTTCTGGTCTTTGGAGACTGGCCGCCGCATCAGGTTTGAAGCGCTTCAGCACCTTCCTTGCTTAAGGCTTCTCACGGCTAGGTTCTGCGGACTTTCCTTTCTGTTGTTGTCCGCACGTCCATAAAACCACCTTGCAATCCCCCTCAAGTTTTTCCACAGGACCATCCCAATGCGGGAAATGAAACTTCAAGACCTCAAGGCCAAGACCCCAGCCGAACTCGTGTCGTTCGCGGAGGAACTTGGGGTCGAAAACGCCAGCACCATGCGCAAGCAAGAGTTGATGTTTGCCATCCTGAAACAACTGGCGATCCAGGAAACCGACATTATCGGCGAAGGCGTGGTCGAGGTTCTCTCCGACGGCTTCGGATTTCTGCGCTCACCGGATGCCAACTATCTGCCGGGACCGGACGATATTTACGTCTCGCCGTCGCAGATCCGCCGCTTCGGCCTGCGGACCGGAGACACCATCGAAGGTCACATCCGTAGTCCGAAGGAAGGCGAGCGCTACTTCGCGCTGCTGAAGGTCAACACGCTCAATTTCGAAGATCCGGAGAAGTCGAAGCACAAGGTCAACTTCGACAATCTGACGCCGCTGTTCCCGGATGAGCGATTCCGCCTCGAGATCGACGATCCGACCCGCAAGGATTTGTCCGCGCGGGTGATCGATATTGTCGCACCGATCGGCAAAGGTCAGCGCGCGCTGATCGTGGCGCCGCCGCGCACCGGCAAGACCGTGCTGATGCAGAACATCGCGCATTCCATCACGGCGAATCATCCGGAGTGCTACCTGATCGTTCTTCTGATCGACGAGCGCCCGGAAGAAGTCACCGACATGCAGCGCTCGGTGAAGGGCGAAGTTGTCTCCTCGACCTTCGACGAGCCGGCCGTGCGTCACGTCCAGGTTGCGGAAATGGTGATCGAGAAGGCCAAGCGCCTGGTCGAACACGGCCGCGACGTTGTGATTCTTCTCGACTCGATTACCCGCCTGGGCCGCGCCTACAACACCGTGGTGCCGTCGTCGGGTAAAGTGCTGACCGGCGGTGTCGATGCCAATGCTTTGCAGCGGCCCAAGCGATTCTTCGGCGCCGCGCGCAACATCGAGGAAGGCGGCTCGCTCACGATCATCGCCACCGCGCTGGTCGACACCGGCAGCCGCATGGACGAAGTGATTTTCGAAGAGTTCAAGGGCACCGGCAACTCCGAGCTTATTCTCGACCGCAAGGTCTCCGACAAGCGCACCTTCCCGGCGATCGACATTTCCCGCTCGGGCACGCGCAAGGAAGAACTCATCACCGATCCGCAACTGCTCAAGAAGATGTACGTGCTGCGCCGGATTCTCAATCCGATGGGCACGATGGATGCGATCGACTTCCTGCTCGACAAGCTGCGCAACACCAAGAACAACGGCGAATTCTTCGAATCGATGAACACCTGAGAAAACAAAAGCCCGCAGTCGGTTCTGCGGGCTTTTTCGGTTCTTGCCTGGAGCCCCGGCTTTGATGGAATCAAAGCCGGGGCTCCAGGTTTTTGTTTTGACGCGTTTTCTTCACGCAAACCGGTAGCCACTTTGCTCGAAAACGCTATGGAGGCTGGACGCCACGCGACGTCCGGCCTTGCCGTTTCTGCCGCTATCTCATTCGCAGATTGCCGCGCGAGAGCTGGCTGACGCTGGAACAACCCATCAAGCGCATGTCGCGCTCGACCTCTGTCGTAAGCTGCTGGAGTGCGCGCTCGACGCCGGGCTGACCTGCGGCCGCCAGCGGATAAAGATAGTAACGCCCGAGGCCGACCGCCTTGGCGCCCATCGACAATGCCTTCAGAACGTGAGTGCCGCGCTGAATGCCGCCATCGACGATCACATCGATCCGGTCGCCGACGGCATCGACGATCTCGGCGAGCTGATCGAAACCGGCGCGCGACCCGTCGAGCTGCCGTCCACCATGATTGGAGATGACGATGCCGGTGCAGCCGATCTCGACCGCGCGCCGGGCATCTTCGACCGACATGATACCCTTGAGGCAGAATTGTCCCGACCATTGCCGGACCATGTCGGCCACATCGGTCCAGGTCATGGAGGGGTCGAGCATTTCCGTGAAGTAGCGGCTGATCGACAGTGCGCCGCCGTCCATGCGAATGTGATCGTCGAGTTGCGGCAGCTTGAAACTCTCGTGGGTGAGATAATTGATGGCCCAGGCAGGCTTGATGGCAAATTGCGTCATGCCGCCGAGCGTCAGCCGGAAGGGTATCGAAAAGCCGGTACGCTTGTCCCGTTCGCGGTTGCCGCCGGTGATGCTGTCCACCGTGAGCATCATCACCTGGATGCCGGCGTCCTTGGCTCGCTGCATCATCGCGCGGTTCAGTCCGCGATCGCGGTGGAAATAGAATTGATAAATTTGCGGCCCCGCATAGGTCTTGCGCAGCGCTTCCATGCTGACCGTGCCGAGAGAGGAAACACCGAACATGGTGCCGAGTTTCGCGGCCGCAGCGGCGACGGCGTGTTCGCCCCGATGGTGAAACAGGCGCTGCAGCGCGGTGGGTGAGCAATAGAACGGGACGGCAAGTTTCTGGCCCATGACCTCGACCGACATGTCGATCTTGTCGACGCCGCGAAGAACGCCTGGCACGAGGTCGCACGCTTCAAAGCTGGCTGTATTGCGACGCAGCGTGGTTTCGTCCTCCGCCCCGCCGTCGATGTAATCGAAGATGGGCCCAGGCAAGCGGCGCTTGGCCAGACGTCTGAAGTCGTGGAAATTGTGACAGTCAGTCAGGCGCATTGTTGGGCCTCGCGCATTGCCTGTCTCGAGGTGAGACCGCCATTACCGGTGCAGCAATGGCGGCGCCGGCGCAAGGCCGAAAACGTGTTTCTGGCTCGGTGCTGGACAGGCCGCCTCTATCGCTCCCCTGACGTCTCAGGCCGGGACTTGATTGACGAGTGCGGCAAGAGCTTCGGGCTCCGTCATCGGCAGCGAACAGGTCTGTCCGCGGCAGACGAACGCCGCGCTGTCCTTCGTCGATGCGGCTTTCGCGCGCGCGGGGTGATCGGCCGGCAAGCTATTCGTGCGAGCGGCATGCAACACGATGCTTGTGGCGTGCGGCAGCCGGCGTGCGGCGGCCAACAGCGCCGTGGCTCGGGCGCCCTCTCCCACGACGACGATTTCCGCACCGGAGAGATAGAGGTCGAGCGCATTCAACAGCGACAGATGTCCGAACACATTCTCTGCTGCGCGTGGCAGCAGCGCCGCGAACAGTGCATCGAGTTTATCGCGCCATGTGGAATCGCCGGTGAGAACCGCGAGGCGAACGAGGTTCTGCGCGATCAGGCCGGTGTGATTCGGAATGGCATCATCGATGCTGGAATGCGGCCGCACGATCAGTCCTTCCGCATCGTCGGCCGTGAGATAGTAGCCGCCGTGCTCGGCGTCCGCGTGGTGCGCATCCAGCGTGGATTGCCAGCGCAGGGCCTGCTCCAGAAACGCGCTTTCCCCGGTTGTTTCGTGGAGCGCCAGTGCGGCGCGAACCATCGCGGCATAGTCCGAGGCCAGCGCGGGAATGAGCAGCTTGCCGTTCCGCCAGGAATGGCCGAGCCTGTCGTCGCGCATCATGAGCGTCTGAACGAATCGAAAGGCCCCGCGGGCCGTTCCGAGCCAGTCCGGCTGTTCGAAAACAACCGCCGCGCGGGCAAGAGCCGCGATCGTCAAACCGTTCCAGTCGGCAAGGATCTTGTCGTCGAGCCCCGGTCGGATGCGGGTGGCGCGCCGTGCCAGCAGCTTCTCGCGAAGCGACCGCATATGAGCCTCGTCATCGTTTCCGAACTCGATGCTCTTCAACCGGTTTGGAATGTTGTGGCCCTCGAAATTGCCGGCGGCGCTGATGTCGTATCGCGTGGCGAAGCCGGCTGCGTCGGCGGCGCCAAGCACCTCCTCGACTTCGATCAGCGACCAGACATAGAACTTGCCCTCCTCGCCTTCCGAGTCTGCATCGAGCGATGACGCGAAGGCGCCCTCGCCCGTCAGCATGTCGCGGCGCAGCCACTCGACCGTCTCGATGGCGCGTTCGCGAAACAGCGGATTGTGCGAGCGGGCGTAGTCCAGCGTCAGGAGGTCGAGAATTTGCGCGTTGTCGTACAGCATCTTCTCGAAGTGCGGCACGAGCCATCGATCGTCGACGGAGTAGCGCGCATAGCCGCCCCCGAGATGATCGTAGATGCCGCCCTGGCTCATGCGGGTCAGCGTCAGGCCGGTGGTATTGAAGAAGCGCTTGTCGTGTGTGCGTGCGCCGGCGCGCCACAGGAATTCCAGCATGGTGCACTGTGGAAATTTCGGCGCGCCGCGCAGCCCGCCGTTGACCGGATCGGTTGCGCGCGCGATCGAGACCGCCGCGTTGTTGAGCTCATTGATGCCGAGATTGGCGGTGCCTCCGGCTTTCGCGCGTTCGGCGAGACGCGCCACCAGCGCTTCGCGGTTCTGCGCAACCTTCTCGGGCTGTTCGCGAAAGATTTTGGCGACCGTATGCAGCAGGTCTGTAAATCCCGGCCGGCCGTATTGCGGGGTTTTCGGAAAATAAGTACCGCCCCAGAACGGCGATCCGTCGGACGACAGAAACATCGTCAGCGGCCAGCCGCCCTGTTCGCCGAGATGATGCAGGGCGTTCATGTAGATCTGGTCGATGTCGGGCCTCTCTTCGCGGTCGACCTTGATGCAGACGAACAGCTCGTTCATGACGCTGGCGACGGCTTCGTCCTCAAAACTCTCGTGCGCCATCACATGGCACCAGTGGCAGGCGGCATATCCGATCGAGAGCAGGATCGGCCGATCGGTCCGCTGCGCTTCGGCGATCGCGGCCGGACCCCATGGCCACCAGTCGACCGGGTTATGCTGATGCTGCAGCAGGTAGGGACTGGTCTCGCCGGCGAGTCGGTTCGTAGGGGTCGAGGGATTGCTCATCGTGTGGCCCTTTCCGTCTTGCCGGAAAATGTCCTAGTGTGGTGGTTCAGAAGTCCGCCACACTATCGCGGCGAGTCGGTGAAGCGGACTTCTGAACCTGAACCACACGAGAATCATAAACTTGCTAGTGTCCCTTTAATTCCGAAGTTCGCATC
>Ga0153956_1000666_pt1 | contig 36003 bp, 35 predicted proteins | sample TSFL040MetaG_FD_104704 | JGI IMG/M metagenome (GOLD analysis project Ga0153956, IMG submission 104704) | Attine ant fungus gardens microbial communities from Florida, USA - TSFL040 MetaG | ecosystem: Host-associated > Fungi > Mycelium > Unclassified | place: USA: Florida, Wekiwa Springs... | reverse complement strand
TCCGGCGCTGAACACCGGAGAGAACCTCGCCGTCATTGTAACGCCTGGTCGTACCGTCAGTCATATGCCTCACTCTTATCTAAGAGCGGGGCCCTGTCAGGTCATTTAGGGGGCTACCTCACGACCCATCTGATAGTGTCGAAGCGGAAGCTCGTGATCGTGCTGTCGGCCGAATTCGAGATGTATGCTTCGAGGTTGTCGATGCCGTCGCGATCGAGACGGCAGAGAAGTTCGAGGGTGAGGGCGTCACCCGGGAGCAAGCCGAGCGCCTGATAGAGAAGCTCCGCACCGAGGCCCGCGAAGACCGGCTTGATCTGCCGAGCGGCCGAAAGCTGCACCGGACGGTTGCAGAGGCGGCCACCGACTATCTAGCGAAGATGGAGGAGAGCGGCGGCAAGGACTTGGTCAATAAGCGCCGACATCTCGAACAACATCTCGTCCCATTGCTTGGGACCGAGCGCCTCGACAAGCTCAGCACCTTCGGCCTGCAGATCTATCGGAAGAAGCGGATTGATGCCGGCGCGAAGGACGCCACGGTGAACCGCGAGTTTTCCACTCTCCAGCACATGCTCAATCGGGCCGCATCGAAGGGGTGGAAGTGGATCAAGAAGGAGGACATCCCCGAGATCCCGAAGGCGCGCGAGGAGCGGAAAAAGATACGCATCCTGACGCCCGATCAGCAGACACGGCTTCTGCATGGCGCCATTGCCGATCAGGACCCGCGGGCATGGTTGTTCGTCCTCTTCGGCATGAACGCCGCCATGCGCCACAGCGAGATTGTCGCCCGCCGCTATGACGAGATCGATTTCGATAACTGCCGTATCTGGATCGACAGGGCGAAGGCGGGTGAACGCGAGCAGCCCATCACGGTGGCGCTCCGCGACGCACTCAAGAAGCAGCGGGAAATGGAGGATGACAAGGACGGTTGGATTTTCCCGGCCGCGCGCAAGGGCGGAAAGCGACCGCACCGCCGCGACATGCGCGACGCGTTCGCTCGCGCGGTCGGCCGCGCGAAGCTCGACCCGGCATTCTGCACGCCTCACGTCATGCGGCACACCGCAATCACGGCGTTGGTGAAACAGAAGGTGGACGTGCCAACGATCCAGAAAATCAGCGGGCACAAGACCGCTGCGATGGTGCTGCACTACGTTCACATTTTCGGCGATCACATTGACGATGCGATCGGCGGGCTGAGCATCAGTCTTCCTGACGCAGTTACACCCGAATTACACACAGGGACTGACGTGGAGCCGGAGGCCACCGCTCCGGTTGTTCCCATTAAGCGCCGTAAAACGGCAGCTTAATGGGTGGTGGACAGGGCTGGATTCGAACCAGCGTACGCTTGCACGGGCAGATTTACAGTCTGCTGCCTTTAACCACTCGGCCACCTGTCCCCAGGTCGTCATCCCGTCGCCGGGATGGTCGCTTTCGAAAAGCGAGGGCGCCCTATGCCCAAGCGGGGGCGCGCTGTCAACTCGCCTTGCCGCCCTTGCGCGGGGACACGCGCGGCAATAGCGTGCGCGGCGTTCGTCACTTCCCTGGGGACATCATCCATGCGCAAAACCCTGCTCGCCGCGGTCGCGGCCGCTGCCCTCGTCATTCCCGCCGCCTCGCAATCGAGCGATCTCGGCATGGCCACGCGGATCATGGATGAAGGGTTCAACCGCAGCCAGGTGATGGTGACCGCCGAATATCTCGCCGATCAGATCGGCCCGCGGCTGACCAATTCACCGGCGATGCGCAAGGCGGAAGGCTGGACGATGGGCAAGTTCAGCGAATGGGGCCTGTCGAACGTCCACAAGGAAGGGTTCGAGTTCGGCCGTGGCTGGTGGATCGAGAATTCGAGCGTGCGGATGGTCAGCCCGCGCCCGATCCAGCTCACCGCGATCCCGATCGCCTGGACGCCCGCGACCAACGGCGCGGTGACCGGCGAGGTGGTGGTCGCGCCGCTGAGCAATCCCGGCGATTTCGCCAAGTGGAAGGGCAAGTTGCGCGGCAAGATCGTGCTGGTGACCAGGCCCGACACCGGATCGGAACCGGACACGCCCGCCTTCAAGCGGTGGACCGACGACGAACTGGCCAAGATGGACCAGTTCCAGCAGCCGAAATACGATCCGGATGCCGCCGATCGCGGGATCAAGCGGCTCGGCTTCGCCAAGGCGATGGACGCGTTCCTGCAGGAAGAGGGTGCGGTCGCCTATGTCGCCAAGTCGCGGCTCGACGGCAAACTGGTCCATGGCGAAGGCTATCTGTTCGGCGTCGGCGACACGGTGAAGACGCCGGGCGTCGAAATGGCGGCGGAGGATTATCGCCGCCTGGCGCGGCTCGCCGGGCTCGGTCTCGCGCCGACCGTGTCGATAAACAACGACGTTCGCTTCGACGACAGCGACAGCAAGGCGTATGACATCATCGCCGACATTCCCGGCACGGCGAAGGACGGCGGCTATGTGATGGCCGGCGCGCATCTCGATTCGTGGGTGGCGGGTGACGGTGCGGCGGATAACGGCGCCGGCACCGCGATGATCATGGAAGCCGCGCGCATCCTGGCGAAGATGCCGAAGCCGAAGCGCACGATCCGTTTCGCCTTGTGGGCGGGCGAGGAGCAGGGGCTGCTGGGCAGCCTGGCCTATGTCGAGAACCATTTCGCGACGCGCGGCGGCAATGCGGCCGCGACGGGCCTTGCCCGCTATATGGGCTGGGGCAATCGCTGGCCGATCACCACCAAGCCCGAATGGTCGAAGATGGCGGCGTACTTCAACATCGACAACGGATCGGGCAAGCTGCGCGGCATCTATGCCGAGAACAACCCGGCGGTGGTGCCGATCTTCAAGGACTGGCTGGCCCCGTTCAATTCGATGGGCGCGTCGTCGGTGGTGATCCGCAAGACCGGCGGCACCGACCACGTGTTCATGCAGGCGGTGGGCCTGCCGGGGTTCCAGTTCATCCAGGACCCGCTCGATTATGGCAGCCGCATCCACCACACCTCGGTCGACACGTTCGATCATTTGAAGGGCGACGACATGCGCCAGGCGGCGGTGATCCTGGCGACCTTCCTGTGGAACGCGGCGAACGGCGACGCGCTGCCGCGCCCGCCGCTCCCGACCCAGCCGGTCAAGACCGATCCGTTCGCCTATGGCGATGAGTAAGCCATGGTGAAACGCCGCGGCCATCGCCCGTCACAGGCATCGAACAACCGGCCCCGCCTATGGGGTCGGCACCCGGTGCTGGCCGCGCTCGCCAATCCGGAGCGGACGGTGCGCAAGATGTGGGCGACGCGCGAGGCGCTGGCCGGGCTCGACATTCCGCCGGTGATCCCGATCACCTATGCCGATGTCGCCGACCTCGGCCGGCTGGTGCCGAACGATGCGCCGCACCAGGGGCTGGTGATCGAGGTCGAGCCGCTGGAGGACATCTGGCTCGGCGACCTGCTCGAACAGGGGATGGGCGAGGGCGACGACCGCCCGCTGCTGGTGCTCGACCAGGTCACCGACCCGCACAATGTCGGCGCGATCCTGCGCTCGGCGGCGGCGTTCGACGTGCTCGGCATCGTCACCCAGGACCGCCATTCGCCGCCGGAAAGCGGGGCGCTGGCGCGGTCGGCGTCGGGGGCGCTGGAGATCGTGCCGTGGGTCCGCGTGGTGAACCTGTCGCGCGCGCTGGAGGAAATCGCCGAGGCCAATTTCTGGCGGATCGGCCTGGCCGGCGAGGCGAGCGACACGCTGGGCAAGGCGATCGGCAAGGCGCGGGTGGCGCTGGTCCTGGGCGCGGAAGGCGAGGGGATGCGGCACAACACGATGCAGCATTGCGACCAGCTCGCGCGGCTGCCGATCTCGCCACGGATGGAAAGCCTCAACGTGTCGAACGCCGCCGCGATCGCATTGTACGCGGTGGCGGCGCGATAAGTCCTCGCCCCTCCCCTTCAGGGGAGGGGATGGGGGTGGGGCCTCGCCGTCTCACCGAGCCTGTCGCTTGTGGCACGCCCCCACCCCCACCCCTCCCCTGAAGGGGAGGGGATGAGCGAGCATCAATCCTCCGCCGCGATCCGCACCTTCAGCCCGTCCAGCGCGTCGCTGAACTCGATCTGGCACGACAGCCGGCTGGTCTCGTCGCGGTCGGACGAGGAATCGAGCAGGTCGTTCTCGTCCTCGCTCATCGGATTCACTTTGGCGGCAAATTCCGGGTCGACATGGACATGGCACGTCGCGCAGCTGCAACAGCCGCCGCACAGCGCCAGGATCTCGTCGATCCCGGCGTCGCGGATGACTTCCATCACCGAAAGGCCGGCCTCGCCCGTGATTTCCTGTTCTTCCCCGTCGCGCGTCACGACGATAAGCTTGGGCATGACTTTCCTTCCCGATCCTGTCGCCCTGCGCCATGCCGCGCGCCGCCGCAGCAATCAAGGCCACAACGCATGGTGAGGACGACGCAGACGATCCGCGCGGCATGCGACGCGCTGGCGAAGATCGACCCGGCGTTCGCGCAGGCGATCGAGCGCGCCGGCTATCCCGAGCCGCGCGTGCGGGAGCGCGGGTACGGCACGTTGCTGCGCACGATCGTCGGCCAGCAGGTCAGCGTCGCGGCGGCGGCGTCGATCTGGCGCAAGCTGGAGGCGCAATGCGGCGACCTCGACAATCCGGCGACCATCGCCGGGGCGACCGACGAGCAACTCCGCGCCGCCGGCCTGTCGCGCCAGAAGGTGAGCTATGCGCGCAGCCTCGCCGAAGAGGTGAGCAGCGGCCGGCTCGACCTCGCCAATCTGCCGGCGGACGACGAGCAGGCGATCGCGCAGCTCACCACGATCAGGGGCATCGGCCGCTGGTCGGCGGAAATCTACCTGTTGTTCGCGGAAGGCCGGGCCGACATCTGGCCCGCCGGGGACCTCGCGGTGCAGATCGAGATCGGCCGCATCTTGGGCCATGCCGACCGTCCCAGCGAAAAGACGATGCGCGCGCTCGCCGAGCACTGGCGCCCCCATCGCGGCGCCGCGGCGATCCTGGCGTGGCACCATTACAAGGTCGATATGGACGTGATTTGAGCCAAATGTGCTCCTGCGAAAGCAGGAGCCCAGAGCCACGGGCGATGACCTTTGCGGCCCTGGGCTCCTGCTTTCGCAGGAGCACATTTGGCTGGGCCGCCGCTTGTTTGGCAGAATATCACAACGCCCACGGAGTCTCGCCGTCGAGAAGCCATCGCGACTGGACCCCGGCCTTCGCCGGGGAGTGGTTTTGGCTTATGGTCGATTGAGAGCTTCACCGTCAGCCACGGGCAACCGTCGGCCCGGATCGAACGTATCCGGCGATGCGCCGAAACCAGGGGGATCATGTGACGCCGCCACCGGCCAGTGATGCGATCGACAGCAGCGCATTCGGCACGTCGCTGTCCGAAAGCCATGGCAGCGTGCCGGTGCCGCGCGGCGGGTTCTGGCGGCGGCTGATGGCGTTTGTCGGGCCGGGCTATCTGGTCGCGGTCGGCTATATGGACCCGGGCAACTGGGCGACCGATCTCGCCGGCGGGTCGGCGTTCGGCTATGCCTTGCTGTCGGTCGTCCTGCTGTCGAGCCTGATGGCGATCCTGCTCCAGACCCTGTCGGCGCGGCTCGGCATCGGCGCCGGGCTCGACCTCGCCCAGGCGTGCCGCCAGCGCTACAGCCGCCCGGTCACGTTCGTCCTGTGGCTGCTGTGCGAGTTCGCGATCATCGCCTGCGACCTTGCCGAGGTGCTCGGCACCGCGATCGCGCTCAAGCTGCTGTTCGGACTGCCGTTGTTCGCCGGCGTGCTCATCACCGTGTTCGACGTGATGCTGCTGCTCGCGCTCCAGCGGTTCGGGTTCCGCAAGCTGGAGGCGTTCGTCGCGACCCTGCTGGTCGCGATCGCCGGCTGCTTCGCCTACGAATTGTGGCTCGCGCGGCCGGATTGGGGGGCGGTCGCGGGCGGTTTCGTGCCGACCGGACGGATCGTCGCCGATCCGGCGATGCTCTTCATCGCGATCGGCATCCTCGGCGCGACGGTGATGCCGCACAACCTCTACCTCCATTCGTCGGTGGTGCAGACGCGCGCCTATGATCGTCGCGACCGGAAAAGCGCGATACGGTTCGCGACGATCGATACCGTCGTCGCGCTCGGCTTCGCTTTGCTGATCAACGCCGCGATCCTGATCCTGGCGGCGGCGACCTTCCACGTCGCGGGGCGCACCGACGTCGCCGATATCGAGGAGGCGCACCGCTTGCTGTCGCCGATGCTCGGCGCGGGCGCGGCGAGCGTGGTGTTCGCGCTGGCGCTGCTCGCCTCGGGCCAGAATTCGACGATCACCGGCACGCTCGCCGGGCAGATCGTGATGGAAGGATTCCTGCGCATCCGGCTGCCCGTGTGGCTGCGCCGGATCGTGACGCGCGCGATCGCGCTCGTGCCCGCGGCGCTGGCCATCGGATTGGCCGGGGAGGGTGCGACGACCCGCCTGCTGCTGCTCAGCCAGGTGGTGCTCAGCCTGCAATTGCCCTTCGCGGTGATCCCGCTGGTCGCGCTTACCGGTGATGCCAGGCTGATGGGGGAGCATGTCAGCCCGCTGGCGCTGCGCATCGCGGCCTGGGTCGTCGCGGCGGCGATCGTCGGCCTGAACGTCACGTTGCTGGTCGGGATCGCGGCGGGATAAGCGGCAAAACCGTTTTCCTACAATGATCCATATAGGATAAATATATCGTTCTCATCGAACCAAGGAGAACGATCATGGCAATCCTCGACGCGATCATCGGACCGATTGCGGGGCTGCTCGACAAGCTCATTCCCGATCCCAAGGCGCGGGACGACGCCAAGCTCAAGCTGCTCGAACTTCAGGGCAGCCAGGACATGGAAGCGACCAAGACACAGATTTCGGCGATCATGGCCGAGGCGCAGTCGGCCGACCCATGGACCAGCCGCGCGCGGCCGAGCTTCCTCTATGTGATGTACGCGTTGCTGCTCTGGGCGATCCCGATGGGGCTGATCGCCGCGGTGCAACCGCAAATGGCGAAGGACATCGCGGCGGGCATGAACGCCTATCTCAACGGCATCCCGGAACCGCTCTACGCGCTCTTCGGCACCGGCTATCTCGGCTACACCGTCGCGCGGCAATGGGGGAAGGCGCAGGGCGTCGAGAAGTGAAACCGGATCCACGGTTGAATCTGCTGCGGTCGCCCGACGCTGCGCTCCTACCGTGGTCCATGTGACCGTGAACAGTGGTGAACATTGGCATGACGCGAGCCCGCCGAACGCTACAATGTCCAAAGGCCATAGGGCTGGTATCAGGACGCCGTGGCGTTCGCTGGCATAAGGCTTGTCAAGGGCGGCGCGCCTGCTGCGGCCCCAATCGGTCAATGCTAGTCGGATCGACATTCAGAAACCCCCCGCCACCCCGCCCCCTTCGACGCCGCCTGCGGCGTCGCTCAGGACAGGCTTGTGCCGGGGTCCACCGGGAGGCAGGCGTGGGACAAGAGGCTCAAAGGCCCAGGCGCTGAGGCACAGTGGACCCCGGCACAAGGCCGGGGTGACGGAGAATAAGACTGCAACCCACCTGCTCAAATCTGAATGTCGATCCGTCCTAGCGCGTGACTCACTCAAGCGGATGCGGTGCTCCGGCGCAGGCCGGAGCGTTGGCAGCATCGGACTTCGATCGCCAGCGCTCCGGCCTGCGCCGGAGCACAAGGACCGGTTCAATCTCAATCGGACGCACTCTAGCTGCCCAAAAGAAAACCGCGGCGACCTTTTCGGTCACCGCGGCGATCTTTTCATCACGAGCCCGAAGGCTCGATCCGATATGGCTTACGCGAAGCGGACGCGCGGCGCCTGACGACGCGTGCGGAGCATACCGCCCATCGCGCCGAAGCCGAGGAGCATCAGGCCCCAGGTCGCCGGTTCCGGCACTGCCGCGGCAAGCTGTGCGCTGTCGTTGAACGTACCGGCGCCGGTGAAGGTCAACTGGTAGCGGATCGTCGTCGAGAACGGAGCGGCGGCCGAAATCGCGCTGTTGATCGCCGACGTATCGAGCGTGGTGAATGTCGACGACGCCATCTGAGTGCCACCGAACAACCCGTTGGCCGTATCGTAGAACGAGGAGATCGTCACCGATGACGCGCCACCCGCCAGCAATTGCGACGTGAACGTGCTCAGAATGTCGCCGGTGAACGCAGTGTTATCCGTCTGCGTCACGTAAAGGAACAGCGTGTTGGTCTTCGAGTTTTCCGACTTCGCGTTGATCGTGTTGCTCGTCAGCGCTGGTGACGCAAGCGTCGGGAAGCCCGTAGCGCTCAGCGTGAAGTCGAACCCACCGGCGGAACCAATGCCGGTCGCATTGCTCACACTGGGGTCGAGATCCGCCAAGGAGTTGATGGTTACGCCATCCAGCGAATAACCTAGAAAGATTCCGGCGTTGGCGGCAGGCGCCAGCGCGATCGCGGCGGCCGATGCCGCCAAACTCAGAACAAAACGCTTCATTTCAATATTCCCCTCTTTCGAGTTCGCCTAACGTTTGCTTGCGACGGGCTGCCCTCTTCGATGGGGCGAATCGCGTATGATCCCATTAACACCCTATTAATCTTTTGGTTCCCGTCAATTGGAGTGAATCCCATTGCGGGACAAATCGATCGGTCATTTTGTTGGATTGCAAGCGATTCCAGTGGCTTGCCTAATCGGTCCGAAACGGAATTTTTCTGACTGATGTGGGTTAGGCCGGCCGGCTCGATTTGGATTGACCATGACATCGTATTGAGGCCGTGCTGTCGCGTTTCAATAAAATTGCACAAATACGACACGGATTTCTTGTAACGCGTAGTAAAATCAGGCGGCGCTCGCTCGTTTGGCCAGTGCCCGCACCTGGCCAAGTCAATCGCGGCGGCCGTGTTCCTTGAGGATGTCGATGCCCCGCGTCGTTCCTTGCGCCTCGATCCTGCCGGCGTCGATCGTCGAGCCGCCGATCGAGATGCTGCCGCCGGGCGTGGTGATGCCGATCCCGGGCGTCATCGCGAACATCATGCCGGCCAGGGTCGCGGCGACCGCAGCGATCACCCAGCGGCGGCGGGGGAGTAGGATCGCTCGGAAATTCGCTGGCCATGGCTGCTCCCCTTCGCTGACGGGACGTGACCGTCCCTTGTCGCGGGCAACCATGCGACGGGTCGCCGCGAAATGATTGGACAGGCGCGACATCGATAGCCGATCTGTTGCGCGGAGGAAACCGGTCCCTACATGGCCGGCATGAGCAATGACATGACATGGCACGGCACGACGATCCTGTCGGTGCGCAGGAACGGCAAGGTGATCGTGATCGGCGATGGCCAGGTATCGGCCGGGCAGACCGTGATGAAGCCCAATGCGAAGAAGGTGCGCCGGCTGGGCGACGGCCCAAATGGTATTGGAAATGTGATCGGCGGGTTCGCCGGCGCGACCGCCGACGCCTTCACCCTGTTCGAACGGCTCGAAGCCAAATTGGAGCGCGCCAACGGCCAACTGATGCGCGCGGCGGTCGAACTCGCCAAGGACTGGCGCACCGACAAATATCTCCGCAACCTGGAGGCGATGATGATCGTCGCCGACAAGGAAGTGACCCTGATCCTGACCGGCAACGGCGACGTACTGGAGCCGGAGAACGGCGTCGCGGCGATCGGCTCGGGCGGCAATTACGCGCTCGCCGCCGCCCGCGCGCTGGTCGATTATGAGGAGGATGCGGAAACGATCTGCCGCAAGGCGATGCAGATCGCGGCGGACGTGTGCGTCTATACCAACGACCGTTTCACCGTCGAAAGCCTCGACAGCACGACCTGACCGTTGCTCCCCTCCCGCTTGCGGGAGGGGCCGGGGGTGGGCGCCCGCTTTCCTCCGACGATTTCCTCGCGGATAGCGCGGGCCCACCCCTAACCCCTCCCGCAAGCGGGAGGGGGATTGAAGAGCGAAAATGAACGACTCCCTTACCCCCAAAGCCATCGTCGCCGCGCTGGACGCGCATATCATCGGACAGAAGGACGCCAAGAGAGCGGTCGCGGTCGCGTTGCGCAACCGCTGGCGGCGACAACGGCTCGGCGCCGACCTGCGCGACGAGGTGACGCCCAAGAACATCCTGATGATCGGCCCGACCGGGTGCGGCAAGACCGAGATCAGCCGCCGCCTGGCGAAGCTGGCCGACGCGCCGTTCGTCAAGGTCGAGGCGACCAAGTTCACCGAGGTCGGCTATGTCGGCCGCGATGTCGAACAGATCGCGCGCGACCTGGTCGAGGAAGCGATCCGGCTGGAAAAGGAACGCCGCCGCGCGGCGGTCAAGGACAAGGCCGAGGAAGCGGCGATGGACCGCCTGCTCGACGCGCTGACCGGCAAGGATGCGTCGACCGCGACGCGCGAGGCGTTCAAGCAGCGCTTCCGCGACGGCGTGCTGGATGCGACCGAGATCGAGATCGAACTCGAGGCCGCGCCACAAATGCCGTTCGACATCCCCGGCGGCGGCCAGGTCGGCATGATCAACCTCGGCGAGATGATGAAGGGCCTGGGCGGGCCGCAGCTCAAGCGCCGCAAGCTGACCGTCCCCGCCGCCTGGACCAAATTGGTCGAGGAGGAAGCCGACAAAAGGCTCGACCAGGACGAGGTGTCGCGCCAGGCGCTGGCCGATGCGGAGGCCAACGGCATCGTCTTCCTCGACGAGATCGACAAGATCGCGGTCAGCGACGTGCGTGGCGGATCGGTCAGCCGCGAGGGCGTCCAGCGCGACCTGCTCCCCCTGATCGAGGGCACCACGGTCGCGACCAAATACGGGCCGATGAAGACCGACCATATCCTGTTCATCGCGAGCGGAGCGTTCCACGTCGCCAAGCCTTCGGACCTGCTGCCCGAACTCCAGGGCCGCTTGCCGATCCGGGTCGAGCTGAAAGGGCTGACCGAGGACGATTTCGTGTCGATCCTGTCCGACACCAAGGCAAGCCTGCCCGAACAGTATAAGGCGCTGATCGGCACCGAGGGCGTGACGATCGATTTCACCGACGACGGCATCCGTGCGGTCGCCCGCATCGCCGCCGAAGTGAACGGCGCGGTCGAGAATATCGGCGCGCGGCGGTTGCAGACGGTGATGGAAAAGCTGCTCGAGGAAGTCAGCTTCGACGCGGAGGACCGTGCCGGCGCGACGCTGACGATCGACGCGGCTTACGTCGAGGCGCAACTCGCCAGCATCGCCCGCAATACCGACCTGAGCCGGTTCGTGCTGTAACGGGAGGGGCTATTTAGCCGGCAGATCGTACGGCGTGAACCTGCCCAGGCGGCAATAGGGGCCGGGGATGACCGACCCCGGCTCGTGCGCCTGGAAGCGGTCGCCGCTGCACAATTGGCTGCCGTAAACCTCGACGATCAGCGTCGCGGCCGGCCGCAGGCCCGGACAGGCGCCTTCCAGGTCGTTGCGCCATATCCGCTTGAGCGACTGGCGATACAGGATCGTGCGATTGTCGACGATGTCCGGCCCGCCGACTTGCGATCGATCGACGCAATCGACGGCCTTGCCGGCGACGCGCCCGGCCAGCGGGTCCTCGCGCGGCGCGGCGGGGGCGGCGGCACCGGCCAGGCCTGCCAGCGCGATCGGGATCAGCGCGTACCGCACGTCACTTCCGATAGGTGGTGAACGACCCCAGCGAACAGCTCCCGGTCGGGACACGCGTTCCCGGCGAGAAGGTGTGGCCGATATCGCCACGGCACAGCTGACCGAAATTCGACTTGGTGACCAGCACGTCGCCGCGCTCGATACCTTCGCACCCGCCGCCGGTGTCGTTGACATAGGCCAGGTTGCCGCTGACCCGATAGACCAGGGTCGAGCCATAGGCCCTGAGCGACGACGTCTGGAAATCGTTCATGCACGAATCGGTCTTGACCGGCCGCAGGCCGGCAAGCTCCTTCCCGAGCGCAGCGCGGCTGGCCTCCGTTGCGGCCTGGGCCCGCGCGGTATCTGCGGGGGACATCGCGCAACCGGTCAGCGCCAGCGCGGCGAAAGCGAGCGTGGGAACAAGGATACGCATCGGCGACTCCATCGCTTCATCCCCCATCCATCGCATTATAACGCACGAGCGTTCAAAAAGCATCCTTGGCGGCGCGTCGTTCGGCGAATTGTTCGGCCGACGATGCGCGCATGAACGGGTTGGTCGCGCGTTCCTCGCCGATCGTCGTCGGGACGGTCGACTCGCCCTGCTCGCGCATCGCCTCGACCTCGGCCAGCCGCCGGGCGATATCCGCGTTATCGGGTTCGGCGGCGCGGGCGAACCTGGCGTTCGCCAGCGTATATTCGTGCGCGCAATAGACCCGCGTTTCGGGCGGCAGCTCGGCGAGGCGTTGCAGATTGGCGTGCATCTGTTCCGCCGTCCCCTCGAACAGCCGCCCGCACCCCATCGCGAACAAGGTGTCGCCGGGGAACAGCGCCGCGTCGTCGGCGAAGTGATAGGTGACATGCCCGGTGGTGTGCGCGGGTGTTTCCAGCACGGTCGCGACATGCTTGCCCAGCGTCACCGTGTCGCCCTCCGCGACCAGCCGGTCGGCGGTCGGGATTTTCGCGGCTTCGGCGGCGGGCGCGATCACCGGGGCGCCAGTCGCATCCTTTATGCCCAGATTGCCGCCCGTGTGATCGGGGTGCCAGTGCGTGTTCCAGATCGCCGAGATCGTCCAGCCGCGCCGCTCGGCCTCCGCCAGCGCGCCGGCGGCCTCGCCGGGGTCGACCACCATCGTCTCCTTGCTGTCGGGATCGTGGACCAGCCAGATGTAATTGTCGCTGAAGGCGGGGATGCGGACGATGTCGAGGGGCATCAGGCGGTCTCCAATAAAGCGAGGGTCTCGGCGGCGAGGCGGCGGGTCAGCGCTTCGGCGGGTTCGGGGCGCACGCGGGCCGCGCCGGTCCCGGCCCAGAGCGGCGAATAGTCGCCGCGCCCATCGGCTTCGGCCTTCGCCCGCAATGGCGCGAGTGCGGCGGAGGCGTGCGGGAAGGCCGGGGCGGCCGGATTGATCGGGCCGATCGCGTCGATCAGGCGGTTGCGCAGTCCCCGCGCCTCGCGGCCCGACAACAGGTTGGTGAACACGGTCTCGGTCGCGGTGCCGAGCAAGGCGCGATGCGGCGCGCGTGCTTCGCTTTCGGGGACGGCGAGATAGGCGGTGCCGAGCTGCACCGCGCTCGCCCCGGCGGACAATGCGGCGGCGATGTCCGCCGCATCGACGATCCCGCCCGCCGCGATCCTGGGCACCGCCACCTGGACCTCCAGCAGGTCGGCCAGCGGCGTCGGGCGGTGGCGATCGAGGAACCAGCCGGCATGACCGCCGGCCTCCGACCCCTGCGCGATCACCGCATCGACCCCGGCATCGGCCAGCCAGCGCATTTCGTCGGCCGTCGTCGCATTGCCGACCACGAGCGCGCCAGCCGCCCGGACTCGCGTCAGCAAGTCCGCATCGGGCAAACCGAAATGGAAGCTGACGATCTCGGGCCGCACCGTCGCGACCGCGTCGGCCATCGCCGCGTCGAACGGGCGGCGGAGCGGCGGGGGTGGGCCGGGAGCGGCGCCTTCCGCGTCATAGAACGGCTTCAGCAGCGCGCGCCACGCGCTGTCGTCGGGCGCGGGGCCGGGATGGTGGCAGAAGAAATTGAGGTTGAGCGGCCCGCTCGCCGCCGCGCGCACCTCGGCGGCCTGCGCGATCACTTGCCCGGGCGTCTGCATCGCGCAGGGCAGCGATCCGACCGCGCCGCCGCGCATCGCCGCCACCGCCAGCGCGACTCCGCCCGCGCCCGCCATCGGCGCCTGGACGATCGGCGCGATCGCGCCGGTCAGGTCCAGGAACCGCCGGTCGGGCCAGCCGCGCATCATCCTACCATTCGCCGGTATTGGGCATCGACGCCCAGGGCTCGGCGGGATCTAGCACGCCGTTCTGGAGGATCTCGATCGAGATATTGTCGGGGGTACGGACGAACGCCATGTGGCCGTCGCGCGGCGGGCGGTTGATCGTCACCCCGGCGTCCATCAGCCGCTGGCACGTCTCGTAGATATTGTCGACGCGATAGGCGAGGTGCCCGAAATTGCGCCCGCCGCTATAGGTCTCGGCCGCGCTGCCGTCCTCGGGTGGCCAGTTATAGGTCAGCTCGACCTCGGCCTTGGCGCGCTCGCCGGGAGCGTTCATGTCCTCGGGCGTCGCCAGGAAGATCAGCGTGAAGCGGCCCTTCTCGCTGTCCATCCGGCGCACTTCCTTGAGGCCGAGCAGTTCGAAGAATGCGACCGTCGCGTCCGGGTCAGTGACGCGGATCATCGTGTGGAGATAGTTCATGTAGGCGGCTCCCTTGGTTGTGGGGCGAGATAGGTAAGCCCAGGCCGTCATGCCAGCGAAAGCTGGCATCTCGGGCGATATTGCGCGACTGTCAGAGACCCCAGCTTGCGCTGGGGTGACGACTATTTGACGGGCGCCGGTGTCGGAGCAGTGGCAGGCGTATCGAACTGCGCCAGCGCCGCGCGGGCGTTCTGGCCGGCGGGGCTGGTGGGGGCGATCCTGACCGCCGTTTCCCACGCCGCCTTGGCCGCATCGGCATCGCCCGCCAGCGCGGCGATGTTGCCGGCTTCGAGCTGCACCGACGCATCGTCGGACGACAGCCTGAGCGCCTGCGCGATGTCGTTCTGCGCGCGTGGCAAATCCTTCACCCGCCGCGCCAGCGTCGCCGACAACAGCCAGGCGAGCGGATCGTTCGGCGCTTCCTCCAGCGCCGCGTCGAGGTCGGTCCGCGCCGCCGCCGCTTGCCCCGCCGCGACCAAAGATCGCGCGCGGTCGAGCAGCGCCTCACCCTTGTCCTGCCCCGTCAGCGTGCCGCCCGCGAGCGCGTTGTTGAGCGCCGCATAGGCCTTGACCGGCTCGCCGGTCGCCAGCCACGCATTGCCCGCCTGCGCCCAGTATCGCGTCGCCAGCGGGTCCTTGGCCGCGCTCGCTTCCTGCGCCGCTGCCTCGAACGCGATCGCCGCGTCGCGCCAGCGTTCTTCCTGCGCATAAGCCAGCGCCAAACATTGCCGCGCCTTGAACCCGCCGCCGTCCAGCCGGAACCGTTCGGCCTCGTTGCGCGCACCCTCCGGGTTGTTGGTCGCGAGGTCGAGACACGCTTTGTACCGCGTGTCGGTCGGGGTGTCGGCGGCTTGCAGCGCGAGCGCGAGAAGGAACATCAGAGGCTTTCGATCGTCCGGATCAGCAACGCGATGTCGCTGTCGCGCGACAGGCGGTGGTCGCCGTCCTTGATCAGGGTCGCCTGAATGTCGGCTGACTTGATCATCCCGATCAGGTGCATCGTCCGCTCCGCCGGCACGTCGCGGTCGCCGAGCCCGTGGATCAGCCGCACCGGGCAGAAGATCGGGATCGCCGCCGCCGTCATCCGCGACGCCTCGCCCGATTGCCAGAAGCGGCTGGTGAAGACGGTCGGCTGGTCCGAATAGGGGGAGGGGCGCTCGATCCGACCGTCCTGCAACAGCGTCATCTTCTCGTCCATCGAGAAGCCCCAGTCGGTGAAGTCCGCCGCCGCCGCGATGCCGACCAGCGCCGCCACCTTCTCCGGATGGTCGCGCGCGATCATCAGCGCGATCCACCCGCCCATCGACGAGCCGACCAGAACCACGGGTTCGCCGAACAGATCGAGGATTTCGAGCGCGTCGTCGCGCCAGCCGGTCAGCGTCTGCTCCTCGAACGCGCCCGCGCTGCTGCCGCACCCGGCATAGTCGAAGCGGACGAAGGTACGCCCGGCGGCCTTCGCCCATGCTTCCAGCGCGAGGGCCTTGGTCCCCTCCATGTCCGACGCATAGCCGGGAAGGAACAGGACCGGCGGCCCCTTGCCGGGGGTGAGGCGATAGGCGAGCGCGGGGCGGGGGGTGTCGGTCATGCTGATGGGTGTAGGGAGCCACGGACCAAACAAAAAGCCCCTCCCCTTCAGGGGAGGGGCCAGGCGATTGACCCGCCGCCTTCCCGTCGCCACCCTGTCGGCAGAAGGAGAATCGCCGATGCGCAGGGGTTTGATCGCGGCCGTCTTGTTGATCGGGGTCAGCGCGGGGGCGATCGCCCGTCCGCAGGCGACCGTGCCGATCGCCGCCCCAAGCGTCGCCGACCAGTTCACCTATACGCGCGTGATGGTCCCCATGCACGATGGCGCGAAGATGGAGACGGTGATCATCGCGCCCAGGGGGGCGAAGGAAAAGCTGCCGATCCTGTTCCAGCGCACCCCCTATGGCGTGCTCGCCGCGTTGCCGCCGCAAATTCCGGCCAGCTGGAAGCCGCTGGTCGCCGACGGCTATATCTTCGTGTTCCAGTCGATGCGCGGGCGGTTCGGGTCGGACGGCAAATTCACCCTGTCGACCAGCGTCAGGACCGCGCCCAACGAAGCGACCGACGCCTATGACGCGATCGACTGGCTGGTGAAGAACGTGCCGAACAATAACGGCAAGGTGGGGATGTGGGGCGTGTCCTATCCCGGCTTCGCGGCGGCGGTCGCGCTGGCCAAGCCGCACCCGGCGCTGAAAGCGGTCAGCCCGCAGGCGGCGTGGGTCGATTACTGGATGTCCGACGACCTCCACCGCAACGGCGCGCTGCGGCTGAGCTACGCGACCGAATGGGTCTATTCCCTGCAGAACGACAAGACCCAGAACAAGGAACTGAGCCTCGACGGGATGACCGACGCCTATGACTGGTATCTGAAGATGGGGCCGGTCGAGAATATCGAGAAGACTGTGTTCAAGGGCAGCGTGCCGCTGTTCAACATGCTGCTCGACCATCCCGACCACGACAGTTTCTACACCGACCAGAACTGGCAGAAGTCGCTGGGCAGGACGACCGTGCCGACGCTCAACGTCGCGGGTTTCTGGGACCAGGAGGATCCCTGGGGCTCGTGGCGGATCTACGAGCAGCAGAAGAAGAACGATCCCGACAAGCTCGCGCAGATCGTCGCCGGGCCGTGGAACCATGGCGGGTGGCAGGGGCGCGGCAACATGCTCGGCCCGATCCCGCTCGGCACCGACAGCGGGATCGAGTTCCAGACGCAGATCCAGGCGCCGTTCTTCGCCTATTGGCTGCACGGCAAGGGCGCGCGGCCGGACTTCACCGCGCGGATGTTCCAGTCGGGGTCGAACGTGTGGAAGACCTATGCCGCCTGGCCGCCCGCCGGCGCCAAGCCCACCGACCTCTACCTCCACGACGACGGCAGCCTGTCGTTCACCGCGCCGGCAGCCGGAGAGGGGTGCCGCGACTATGTCAGCGACCCCGCCAATCCGGTGCCGTTCCGCAAGCGCCCGATGAGCCGGACCTATGCGACGCCCGACTGGCGGCTGTGGGAAACCGACGACCAGCGCTTCGTCGATCACCGGCCCGACGTGCTCAGCTACGTCTCCGCCCCGCTCGACGCCGACGTGACGGTGACGGGCGAGATCGCCGCCAGGCTGATGGCCTCGACCAGCGGCACCGACAGCGATTTCGTGGTCAAGCTGATCGACGTGCTGCCGGACGATTATGTCGATACCGGCGCGACCAACTGGGCGCTCGGCGACTATGCGAAGACGCTCAACGGCTATCAGCTGCCGATCGCGATGGACGTACGGCGCGGTCGCTTCCTGGCCAGCGACACCAATCCGCAGGCCCTGACCCCCGGCAAGGTCATCGCCTGGGACGTGCCGCTCAGGGACCATGACCATGTGTTCCGGAAGGGCCACCGCATCATGGTCCAGGTGCAGTCGAGCTGGTTCCCGATGATCGACCGCAACCCGCAGACCTTCGTCCCCAACATCATGCGCGCGAAGCCGGGCGATTTCGTCAAGGCGACGCAGCGGGTTTGTAGGGGGTCGAAGATCGTTCTGCCGGTGATGTAACCCTCATCGTCATGCCGGGCTTGTCCCGGCATCCACCGCTCAACAACGGCCGAATGCCGTGGTGGAGGAGTGGACCCCGGCACAAGGCCGGGGTGACGGCGTCAATTCTTCAATCTGTATCCCGTCCGGAAGATCCACGCGATCACGCCCAGGCACATCAGCAGGAACGCCGCCGTCGCGGCGAGGCTGATGCCGACCGGCACGTCGCCCTGGTCGAAGAAGCTCCAGCGGAAGCCGCTGACGAGGTAGACGACCGGGTTGAACAGGCTGACCGTGCGCCATGGCTGGGGCAGCATGTCGATCGAGTAGAAGGCGCCGCCGAGGAAGGTGAGCGGCGTGATCAGCAAGGCGGGGACGAAGTTGAGCTGTTCGAACCCCTTCGCCCAGACGCCGATGATGAAGCCGAACAGGCTGAACGCCAGGCTGGTCAGGATGAGGAACGCGACCATCGCAACCGGATGCGCGATCGGGATCGGCACGAACGCCGCCGCGGTCGCGAGGATGATCAGGCCGAGGATCACCGACTTGGTCGCCGCCGCGCCGACATAGCCCAGCACCATCTCCATCGAGTTGATCGGCGCCGACAGCAGTTCGAAGATCGTGCCGGTGAATTTGGGGAAATAGATGCCGATCGACGCATTGCTGATCGATTGCGTCAGCAGCGACAGCATGATGAGGCCGGGCACGATGAAGCTGCCATAACCCACGCCGCCGACCTGGTTTATCCGCGACCCGATCGCGCCGCCGAACACGACGAAATAGAGGCTGGTGGTGATCACCGGCGTGACCAGGCTCTGCCACAAGGTGCGCAGCGCGCGGGCCATTTCGAAGCGATAGATCGCGTAGATGCCGTGGAGGTTCACGCGGCGTCTCCCGAAACGTTCGTGTAATCAACCCACGCCTCCCCGGCGAAGGCCGGGGTCCAGTATCGGACCGCTCGCAACTGGACCCCGGCCTTCGCCGGGGAGGCGTTGAACAAGAGAGACGGCACACTCACTTCGCGCCCTCCTTGACCAGATCGACGAAGATGTCCTCCAGGCTCGACTTCGAGGTTTCGAGGTCCTTGAAACCGACCCCCAAGTCCGCAAGTTTGCGCAGCAGCGACGGTATACCGGTTCGTTCGGCCTGCGCGTCGAACACGTAGCGCAGTGTCCGCCCGTCGTTTTCGAGACTCAGGCGCCACTCGCCGAGGTCGGCCGGCAACGCGCTCATCGGCTCCGACAGCGACACGTCGAGTTCGCGCTTGCCGAGCTTCTTCATCAGCGCGGTCTTTTCATCGACCACCAGCAGCCTGCCGCCGGAGATCACCCCGACGCGGTCGGCCATTTCCTCGGCCTCCTCGATATAGTGCGTGGTCAGGATGATCGTCGTGCCCTTGTCGCGGAGTTTATGGACCAGCTTCCACATGTCGCGGCGCAGTTCGACATCGACCCCGGCGGTCGGCTCGTCGAGGAACAGGATGTCGGGCTCGTGGCTCAGCGCCTTGGCGATCAGCACGCGGCGCTTCATGCCGCCCGACAATTCCATGATCTTCGACTTGCGCTTGTCGTAGAGCGACAGGTCGCGGAGCACGTCGTCGATATGGGCCGAATGCGGCGGATAGCCGAACAGGCCGCGGCTGAACCGGCAGGTCGATTCGACCGTCTCGAACATGTCGGTGGCGAGTTCCTGCGGCACCAGCCCGATCTGCCGGCGCGCGCGTTTCGGCTGACGGATCGCGTCCCAGCCGCCGACGGTGATCGTGCCGGTCGACGGCGTGACGATCCCGCAGATGATGCTGATCAACGTCGTCTTGCCCGCGCCGTTGGGGCCGAGCAGGGCGAAGATTTCGCCCTTGCGGATGTCGAGGTCGACCGCATGCAGCGCGTGGACGCCGGAGGCATAGGTCTTCGATACGCCGCGGACGGAAAGAATCGGTTCGGTCATGCAGTCCCCTTGGGTCGCCCAGATGGGGAGGGGTGTGGTGACGCGCAACCCACCCGACCGTCACCCGGCCTTGTGCCGGGGTCCACGGTGCCGCCAGCAAGCAGATAAAAGCTCTTGCGACGGAATCGCCGCCCGGTGGACCCCGGCACAAGGCCGGGGTGACGAGAGGATTATGGCCTGTCCCTGGTCCGCGCCGCCTCCACCGCGTCGCGCATCTCCTCCAGGCTCAGTACGCTGGAGACGACGCGGTCGCCGATCACCCAGGTCGGCGTGCCGGTCATGCCGAGCGGGCGCATCAGCGACAGGTTGGTCTTGATCGCCGCTTCGACCGACGCGGTCCTGGCTTCTTCCTTGACCTTGACGGGGTCGAGGCCCGCGGTGACCAGCGCCTTGTCCATGCTCGCCTCGGTCAGCGGCCCGCCGGCATAGAGCGCGGCGTGCAGCGCGCGGTACTTGCCCTGACGCCCGGCGACGATCGCGTAGCGCGCGGCGGTTTCGCTCTCCTGGCTCAGCACCGGGAGTTCGCGATAGATCACCTTCACCTTGGGATCGGCGGCGATCAACTGGTCGATGGTCGCCAGGCTCGCGCGGCAATAGCCGCAATTGTAATCGAGATACTCGACCACGGTGACGTCGCCATTGGGGTTGCCGGCCCAGGCGCTGCCGACCGGGGTCAGGATATCGGCGCGGTTGGCGGCGATGACCTTGGCGTTGTCGTTTTCGATCAGCTTCTGTTGCGCCTCCCGAAGCACTTCGGGATGCGCGAGCAGGTAGTCGCGGACCTGGCTGCCGCCGCCGGCGCGCGACACCAGCCACGTTCCGCCCGCGCCGAGCAGGGCGGCGGCGACCGCGACCAGGGGGAGCGCGGCGCGCGACGACAGGAATCGGTTCATTTCTTCTTGCGCTTCTTGTCGTCGAGTTGGTTCTGGCCGGTCAGCGCGATGTCCTGCGCGCGGATCCAGTCGGGGGTGTTGGGCGGCAGCCCGGCCATCGCCCCGCGCGCGCTGTACACGGCGGTGCGGAAATCGCCGGTCATGCTGGCGCGTTCGGCGGTGGCGAGCAATGCGCGCGCGGTGTCGCCCTTCAGTTCGTAGACGGTGCCGAGCTGATACCAGGCGAACGGATTGTCGTCGTCCTTGTTGACCGCGATCCTGAGCACGCGTTCGGCCTCGGGATAGTTCGCCTTGTCCTCGGTCGCGATCAGCGCATGGCCATAGGTGGTGACGATCAGCGGGTCGTAGCGGGTCAGCTCGCTCGCCTCCTTCAACGGCGCGAGCGCGTCGAGGGGGCGCCCCGCCTCGAGCAGGATCTGCCCGCGGATTTCGAGGAAATAGGGATCGTGCGGTTCCGCCGCGATCAGTGCGCGCGTCTCCGCATCGGCTTTGTCGGGATAGCCCGCTTTGTGCCACGCATAGGCGCGGGCGTAGCGGGCGTAGATCGAATTGTCGCTTTCCGGGAAATCGTTCAGCGTGCGCGCATAGGGTGCGACATAGCCCTCCAGCTTCGCCTTCACCCGCTTGAAGCGTTCCTCCAGCGCCGGATCGGACGGGGCATTCCACGCCGGCGATGCCTTCAGGTCGGCGGTCAGCGTCGCGACGCGCTCGTTCGACAGCGGGTGGGTCTGGGCATAGGGATCGATATTGGCGAGGCCGTAGGCATATTCCTCGTTCGCCAGCTTCTTGAAGAATTGCAGCATGCCCCTGCCGCTGATCCCCGCCTCGCGGAGGAACTTGGCGCCGGTCGCATCGGCGGTCGCTTCCTGGACGCGGGTAAAGGCCAGCGCCTTGCCGAGCGCGGCTTGCTGGCCAGCGGCAAGGATTCCCGCGCCGGCGTCGCCAGCGCCAACGGCGATCGCGGCGATGCCGAGCACCATGCTGAGCAGCGAGATACCCATTGCCGGCCGGTAGCCGGCATCGGCCAGCACGACGTGGCCGTCGGCGATATGGCCGAGTTCGTGCGCGATCACGCCCTGGACCTGGTTGGCGTTGTCGGCGGCCTGGATCAGCCCGGAGTGAACATAGACGGTCTGGCCGCCGGCGACGAATGCGTTGATCGAATCGTCGTTGACCAGCACGACCTGGACGTTGGCCGGTGACAGGCCGGCGGCGATGATCATCTTCCGCGACATGTCCTTGAACATCGCCTCGGTCTCGGCATCGCGCAGGATCGATTGCGCGTGCGCGGGCTGGACCCAGATCAGGATCAAGGCGGCGAGGATCGCGACGTAACGCTTCATATCCCGATTATCCGCCCGTTTAGCCCCGCGATCAATGCAGGTTGCGGCCCTGCGCCCCCGGCGAGTGAACCCGCCATGAAGCGCAGGGCGTTACCGATCACGCACCGAACGTGCGCTGCCACCAGCCGCGGCGCGGCTCGCCGGCTTCCCCGGTCCCGGCCGCATCGTCGGCGGGCGCCGCATCGGCGGTTTCGGGGACGGTTTCGGGGACGGTTTCGGGCGCGGGCGCCGCTTCGTCGGCGCCGTTCGCCGGAGTCGGGGCGGGCGCGGCTTTCTTGCGCGTCCGCTTCGGCTTGGCGGGGGCTTCTTCGGCGACGACGGTCTCAGCCGGGGCGGCTTCCTCGGCGGCCGGCGCGGCCTTCTTGCGCGTCCGCTTGGGCTTGGCCGGCGCTTCGGGTTCAGGCTCGGGCGCGGCTTCGACGACCGGCGCCGGCGCCTCGGTTTCCTCGGCGGCACGCGCGCGGGGGCGGCGGCGCGAGCGTTTCGGCGCGGCTTCCGCTTCCCCGGCATCCGGCTCGACCGCGACCGGCACGTCGGGGTTGGCATGGGTCGCCACGACCGCGCCGGCATCCCCGGCATCGGCTTCCTCGGCCGACGGCGCGGCATCGCCGCCGCCCTCGCCACGGCGGCCGCGACGGCCACGGCGGCGACTACGACTGCGGCGCGGCTCGCCATCCTCGTCGGCGGTCGCGCGTTCAGGCGCGTCTTCACCCTCTTCGTCAGCCTCGCCGGCTTCGCCTTCGGGCTGCTGCGTGACGGTCTCGCCGCCTTCCTCGCCCTCGGGCCGGCCACGGCCGCGACGGCCGCGACGGCGGCGGCGGCGCTTGCGCCCGCCTTCGCCGTCGCCTTCGTCCTCGCCGCGTTCGCGACGCTCGCCGCGCGGGGCGTGATCGTCCTCGGCATCGTCCTCGATCTCGTCGATCTCTTCCTCGACGAAATCGTCTTCCTCTTCCTCGACGACCGCCTCGAACCTCGGTTGATAAGCGGGCGGCGGACCGCTCGCTTCGACCGACATGCGCGCGCCCTCGGTCTCGCCGTCGGGCAGGATGACGACCTGGACGCCGTAGCGCTCCTCTATCTCGGCGATGTCGGCGCGCTTGCGGTTGAGCACGTAGATCGCGGCTTCCTGGCTGGCGCGCAGCGTCAGGATCGAGCCGCGGCCGCGCGCGGCCTCGTCCTCGATCAGCCGCAAGGCCGAAAGCCCCGCCGACGACGCCGTGCGGACCAGGCCGGTGCCCTCGCAATGCGGGCACTGGCGCGTGGAGGCCTCGAGCACGCCGGTGCGCAGCCGCTGGCGGCTCATCTCCATCAGGCCGAAGCCGGAGATGCGGCCGACCTGGATGCGGGCGCGATCGTTCTTCAGCGCCTCCTTCATCGCCTTCTCGACCTTCCGGACATTCGAATTGTTGTCCATGTCGATGAAGTCGATCACGACCAGCCCGGCCATGTCGCGCAGGCGGAGCTGGCGCGCGATCTCGTGCGCGGCCTCCAGGTTGGTCGCGGTCGCGGTCTGTTCGATATTATGCTCGCGGGTGGAGCGCCCCGAGTTGATGTCGATCGACACCAAAGCCTCGGTCGGGTTGATGACCAGATAGCCGCCCGACTTGAGCTGGACGACGGGGTTGTACATCGCCGACAACTGATCCTCGACGCCAGCGCGCTGGAACAAAGGCACCGGGTCGCTGTAATGCTTCACGCGGCGGGCATGGCTCGGCATCAGGAGCTTCATGAAGTCCTTCGCCTGGCGATACCCCTCGTCGCCCTCGACGATCACCTCGTCGATGTCCTTGTTGTAGATGTCGCGGATCGCGCGCTTCAACAGGTCGCTGTCGCCATAGACCAATGCCGGCGCGGCGGAGGCGAGGGTGGTCTCGCGGATGCCGTCCCACAACCGGGCGAGATAATCGAAGTCGCGCTTGATCTCGACCTTGGTCCGCTGGAGGCCGGCGGTGCGGACGATGCAGCCCATCGACGGCGGCAGCTTGAGGTCCGCCATGATCGACTTCAGGCGCTTGCGGTCGCCCGCGTTCGAAATCTTCCGGCTGATCCCGCCGCCATGCGACGTGTTGGGCATCAGCACGCAATAGCGGCCGGCGAGCGACAAATAGGTGGTCAGCGCCGCGCCCTTGTTGCCGCGCTCTTCCTTGACGACCTGGACCAGCAGCACCTGGCGGCGCTTGATCACGTCCTGGATCTTGTAGCGGCGGCGCAGGTTCATGCGGCGCTGGCGCAGCGCCTCGACCTGGTCGTCCGACCCGCCGGCGCGACGGTTGCCGCGGCCCTCGCTCTCGTGCTCGGCGGCGACGTCCTCGTCGGGCGCGCCGTCGTCGTCGAGCCGCTCCAGCTCTTCCTCGGTCGGCTCGTGATCGTCGTCGCCCTCATGCTCGTCTTCTTCGGCGTCGAGTTCGGCGCGCAGGGCGGCTTCCTCGGCGGCATGCTCCGCCTCTTCGCGGAGCAGCGCGTCGCGATCCTCCTTGGGGATCTGATAGTAATCGGGATGGATTTCCGAGAAAGCGAGGAAGCCGTGACGGTTGCCGCCATAGTCGATGAACGCCGCCTGCAGCGACGGTTCGACCCGCGTGACCTTGGCTAGATAGATATTCCCCTTGAGCTGCTTGCGCTCGGCGCTCTCGAAATCAAATTCCTCGATGCGGTTTCCCTTGACGACCGCCACCCGGGTTTCCTCCCGGTGGCGTGCGTCGATCAACATACGCATGGTCATTCAGTATTCTCCGGGCGCGCCGTCCCTCGGATGGAGGAAGGGGCGCGCCGATAAATCGCGCGCTGCCGGCCCGAGAACCGTAATTCTCTCGCCGGGCGGTGCGGATGGGTGGATGTGCGTCTTTCGCGCGCAGAGCACGCCCGGGCGCCTGGCCCGGGACACCCCCGCCAGCACGGCCGCCGGCAAGCGCCGGGCGGAACGTGGATCGGAGAAAATGCATCATTACGCGCGTCAACCTGGATAAGCCGCCGAAGTCGATAAACGCCGGGGCGGCCGTGAAACCGGACCCACGCAAATCACGCGCGAAAGCCCGGTCGCCCATGGAGGTAGCATCCCAGCCGTCCGGCTTCAACTGGCAGAATTCCGCCGATGCCGCCGGCAAGGATATGCCGAATTGCCGGTTAACCACGTCGCTTCACGCCGTGGATAGTGAGCGCGGCGATAACCATCGCGATGTTCGGGGGCGCAACAGGAGTTCTTCGCCAGATGGTTTTTCGCTGGACCGGCAACAAGCCGGCGCGCCATTACAGGCGCGTGTCGTTCATTCTCGCTTTGCTGGCCGTATGGCTGGGGGGGGCGCCCGCCTGGGCGGGAACGATTCAGCACGTCGAGGTAAAGAGCGATTCGATCGTCGTGACCTTCGACGGCCGCGTCGCCGCCGCCGCCAGCTTCCTGCTCGCCTCGCCCGATCGCGTCGCGGTGGACGTGACCGGCGCCGATCCCGGCGGGACGGTCGAGACGGGCGGCCTGGTCGGCGGGGTGCGTGAAGGCGTGCGCGACGGCGGCGCGCGGATCGTGTTCGACCTCACGCGCCCGGCGGTCGTCGCCGGCGGCAGGTTCGGCCCCGACGGCCGCGTGCTGACGCTCCAGCTCAAGACGGTCGACGACGACGGTTTCGCGCGCGCGGCGGCGGCCGGGAAACTGCGCTTCCTGCCGCCGTTCAACATGCCCGACACCGGGCTGGTCCCGGCGCGCTACACCGTGTCGCTGCCGGTGCCGGGCTCCAGCAGGACGCTGGCGCTGCCCCGCGTCGACGGCGATCCCGACCGTCCGCTGGTGGTGATCGACGCCGGCCATGGCGGGTTCGATCCCGGCGCGATCTCGCCCACGTCGGGCCTCAAGGAAAAGGACGTCACGCTCCGCATCGCCAGGGCGATCCGCGACGAACTGCTCAAGTCGGGCCGCGTCCGCGTCGCGTTGACGCGGGAGGACGACCGTTTCCTCGTCCTCCAGGAACGCTACGGCATCGCGCGCAAGCTGAAGGCCGATCTGTTCATCTCGATCCATTGCGACAGCGTCGGGACCGGCGATGCGTCGGGCGCGTCGGTCTATACCCTGTCGGAAGTCGCCTCCGACAAGGAGGCCGCCAAGCTCGCGTCACGGGAGAACAAGGCCGACATCATCGGCGGGATCGACCTGGGCGGCGAGAATGCCGACGTGTCGTCGATCCTGATCGACCTGACGCAGCGCGAGACGATGAACGCGTCGGCCGCCTTCGCCCGCCTGCTCGGCCGCGAAGCCGCGCCGCTGATGCCGCTGCGGACCAATTTCCACAAGATGGCGTCGCTGATGGTGCTGAAGGCGCCCGACATGCCGTCGATCCTGTTCGAGACCGGCTATATCTCGAACCCCAACGACGCCGCGTTCCTCGATTCGCCGGATGGGCGGAAGCGGATCGCGACGAGCGTGTTGCGGGCGGTGGAAATCAATTTCGCCAAACGGATGGCGTCGAACTGACCGAATCAACTCCCCTCCCTGGAAGGGAGGGGGCGGGGGTGGGTAGAGGCTTGACGAGACGCGGGCTCAGTCTTCCCGCCCAACAGTATCGCAATACTTCCACCCACCCCAACCCCTCCCTTCCAGGGAGGGGCTTCATTTGGTCGAACACGGCTGGCAACCGCCAACGGACCTGCTAATGCGGCGGCCTATGGCGGCGGATACCACCGAAAACACGAACTTCACGATCAAGCGCGATTCCGGGGAGCCGGGCTTCGCGCGCGGCCTGTGGCGGCGGCGGTGGGTCAAGCTGCTCGCGTTCATCGCGCTGCTGATCGCGCTCGCCTACGCTGCGCTGCTGATCTTCGTGCTGCCGGGGCTGCCGTCGGTCGACACGCTCAAGACCTATGAGCCGCCGCTGCCGTCGAACGTACGCGACACCAATGGGTTGCCGGTCTATACCTATGCCCGCGAACGCCGCGTGCAGTTGAGCTTCGACGAATATCCCAAGCTGCTGGTCGGCGCTTTCCTGTCGGCCGAGGACAAGACCTTCTTCTCGCATCACGGCGTCGATTATCCGGGGATCGTGTCGGCGCTGATCGACAATATGCGCTCCAGCGGCCGCGCGCGCGGCGCATCGACGATCACGCAACAGGTCGCGAAGAATCTGCTGGTCGGCAACGAGCACAGCTATATGCGCAAGCTCAAGGAGGCGATCCTCGCCTATCGGATCGAGGACGTGCTGACCAAGCAGCAGATCCTCGAAATCTACCTCAACACCATCTTCCTCGGCCGCAACGCCTATGGCGTCGAGGCGGCGGCCCATGCCTATTTCGACAAGAGCGTCGATCAGCTGACCATCCCCGAATTCGCCTATCTCGCGATCCTGCCCAAGGCGCCTTCGGGCTACGATCCCGACCGCCAGACCCAGCGCGCCACCGCGCGGCGCAACTATGTGCTCAACGAGATGCTGGCCAACGGCTACATCACCCAGGCCCAGCACGACGCGGCGATCAACGCGCCGCTCGGCACGGTCAACAAGCGCACGGCATCGTTCGAATCGGTGCCGGGCTATTTCATGGAGGAAGTCCGCCGCCAGCTGATCGAGAAATTCGGCGAGGATTCCGATGGCGGGCGCAATCCCTACAGCGTCTATGCCGGCGGGCTGTGGGTGCGGACCTCGTTCGACCCCAACCAGCAGGCGCTGGCGCAAAAGGCGTTGCGGAACGGCCTGCTGCGTTATGATCGCGGCCGCGGCTGGAACGGGCCGCTCAAGCATGTCGAGATCGGGTCGAGCTGGCAGAGCGCCTTGCTCGGCAGCAACATCGCGCTGGATTACGAGGACTGGCAGGCGGCGATCGTGACCGCCGCCGGCGGCGATTTCCAGCTGGGCTTCGCCGACGGCAAGACCGGTACGATGTCGCGCGCCGGGGCGTCGATGCCGATCCGTGGCGGCGGCGGGGTCGCGGCGAGCGCGATCAAGGTCGGCGATATCCTGGCGGTCGCGCCGGAAGGCGGCGGCTATGCGCTGCGATCGGTCCCCAAGGTCTCGGGCGGTTTCCTGGTCGAAGAACCCGCGACCAGCCGCATCCTGGCGATGCAGGGCGGCTTCGACAGCCGCGTCCAGGCATTCAACCGCACCACCCAGGCGATGCGCCAGCCGGGATCGACGATCAAGCCGATCGTCTATGCGGCGGCGCTGGAGGCCGGGATGACCCCGGCGTCGATCATCATCGACGGCCCGTTCTGCGTCTTTCAGGGTGCGCGGCTGGGCCAGAAATGCTTCCGCAACTTCGGCGGCGGCGGCGGGTCGGGTCCGCACACGATGCGCTGGGGCGTCGAGCAGTCGCGCAACCTGATGACGGTGCGCGCCGCCGCGCAGACCGGCATGCCCAAGGTGGTCAAGCTGATGGACCAGATCGGCGTCGGCAAATATCCGCCCTATCTGGCTTTCTCGCTCGGCGCGGGGGAGACCACCGTGTCGCGGATGGTCAACGCTTACTCGATCCTGGAAAATAACGGCCGCGGGCGGCCCTCGACGCTGATCGATTACGTGCAGGACCGGCGCGGCAATGTGATCTGGCCGGAGAATTGGCGTCCGTGCGACCGCTGCAACGCGCCCGACTGGAACGGCAAGCCGATGCCGCGCCCGGTCGTCCGGCTGAAGCAGATCGTCGATCCGCTGAGCGCGTATCAGATGGTGCATATCGCCGAGGGCGTGATCCAGCGCGGCACGGCGGTCGTGTTGCGCGACCTCGACCGGCCGATGTTCGGCAAGACCGGCACGAATTCGGGGCCGAAGGACGTGTGGTTCATCGGCGGCACGCCGCAGATGATCGCCGGGGTCTATCTCGGTTACGATACGCCGGTGAATCTGGGCGGCTATGCCCAGGGCGGCACGCTCGCCGCGCCGATCTTCAAGGAATGGGCGGTCAAGGCGTATGACGGCATGCCCAAGATCCCGTTCCGCGCGCCGCCGGGCATCCAGATGGTGCGGATCGACCGCGCCTCCGGCAAGCCGGTGTCCGGCGCGTGGCCGACCGCCGATCCCAAGGCGTCGGTGATCTGGGAAGCCTTCAAGCCCGAAAGCGACCTGCGCCGCGGGCCGATCCGCCGCGATCTGCCGACCCCGGTTGCGACCAAGGCGCCGCCGCCGACCAAGTCGAACGACGCCGATGGCGGCGATTTCTTGCAACGGCAGGGCGGTATCTACTAGGGACCGTTCCTATATCGTCATCCCAGCGCAAGCTGGGATCTCAGGCCATCGAAGCGGGCGGCTTGCGGCACGAGATTCCAGCTTACGCTGGAATGACGGACTATTTTTTGGAGTTTCCCGATGCGCGCCGAAGCGCAATCGCATGTCGATACGATCAACGAGGCGCTGGCGTTGCTGCGGCGGTTCCTCGACTGGGACCGCGCGCTTCGCCGGCTCGACGAGCTGAACGCGCGGGTCGAGGACCAGAGCCTGTGGAACGACCCCAAGGCCGCGCAGGAAGTGATGCGCGAACGCCGCCGGCTGGACGAGGCGATCACCGCGACGCGATCGATCGAGCAGGAACTGGCCGACAATGTCGAGCTGGTCGAAATGGCCGAGGCCGAGGGCGACGCCGAGCTGGAAGGCCAGGCGGTCGAGGCGCTGGCGGAACTCGCCAGGCGCGCCGATCACGACAAGATCCAGGCGCTGCTGGCCGGGGAGGCCGACGCCAACGACACCTATGTCGAGATCAACGCCGGCGCGGGCGGGACCGAGAGCCAGGACTGGGCGGGGATGCTCAGCCGCATGTACCAGCGCTGGGGCGAGCGCCACGGCCTGAAGGTCGAACTGATCGACCAGCATTCGGGCGAACAGGCCGGGATCAAGTCGGCGACCCTGCTGCTCAAGGGCGAGAATGCGTACGGCTACGCCAAGACCGAGAGCGGCGTGCACCGCCTCGTCCGCATCAGCCCCTATGACAGCGCCGCGCGCCGCCACACCAGCTTCGCCAGCGTGTGGGTCTATCCGGTCGTCGATGAGAATATCGAGGTCAATTACAACGAGAGCGACCTGCGCATCGACACCTATCGCGCGTCGGGCGCCGGCGGGCAGCACATCAACACCACCGACTCCGCGGTGCGCATCACCCATATCCCGACCGGGATCGTCGTGCAGTGCCAGAACCAGCGGTCGCAGCACAAGAACAAGGCGGAGGCATACAACCAGCTCCGCGCGCGGCTCTACGAACGCGAACTCGCCGAACGCGAGGCGGCGGCCAACGCCGAGAATGCCAGCAAGACCGATATCGGCTGGGGCCACCAGATCCGCAGCTATGTCCTCCAGCCGTACCAGCTGGTGAAGGACCTGCGCACCGGCGTCACCTCGACCAGCCCGGCCGACGTGCTCGACGGCGATCTCGAACCGTTCATGGCGGCGGCGCTGTCGCAGCGCGTGACGGGCGAAGCGGTCGAGGTGGAGGACGTGGATTGATCCGCGCCGGTTCGCTCGTCGCCGCGCTTCTCCTCCTCGCCGCGTGCGACGGCGGGCCGGCGGTGGTGCACGAGAAGACCGACAATGCCGGGCCGTTCCCCGCCGCCGATCGTCCCGTCGCCAGGATCGTCTCGCCGCGCTGGTCGACCGAGGAAGCGCGCGACCGCCTCAACGAAGCGGGCGAGGTGATGGCGAAGGCCGGCATCGCGAAGGACATGACCGTCGCCGATATCGGCGCGGGCGAGGGCTATTACACGATCCGCCTGTCCTCACGCGTGGGCAAGGACGGCCGCGTGGTGGCGGAGGATATCGTGCCGGAAGTGCGCGACGCGCTGGCGCAGCGCGTGGTGCGCGACCGGCTCGACAATGTCAGCGTGCGGCTGGGCGACCCGGCCAACCCCAAGCTGCCCGACAACAGCTTCGACCGCGTGCTGATGGTCCATATGTATCACGAGATCGAGCAGCCCTACGAATTCCTGTGGCGCATCCGCCCCTCGCTCAAGGCGACCGGCGAAGTCGTCGTGGTCGACGCCAACCGCCGCACGCAGGATCACGGCACGCCGCCCAAATTGCTCGAATGCGAATTCGCCGCGGTCGGCTACAAATTGGTGTCGTTCGACGACATGCCGTCGGCGGGCGGCTATATGGCGCGGTTCCAGGCGGTCGGCGCGCGGCCCGAACCGAAGGACATCAAGGCCTGCCGGCTGGTCAGCTGAAGGCTATTCCTGTCGCGACCTTGCTCCTGCGATGACGCAGGCCGGCGCCGATCGCGCCGAAACCGACCATCAGCATCGCCCAGCTCGCGGGTTCGGGCACGGCGGCGCTGTCCATCTCGAACACGAAGGCGGCGGCCGTCGGGGTCAGGGGATAGGCGTCGAACATGGCCGCCGGCGCGAACGACGTGGGCGACATGGCATGATAATAGCTGTCGATCGAGAAACCGGGCGCATACGCGATGGTGGTGTGCGCATTCGTATCGGCGCCCCATTGCGTGGCCGAGCCGTCCTGGCCATCGAAGACGAGGTAATAAGTGCCGGCGGCGAAATCGAGGCCGGTGCCCAGCACGATGCGCGGGGCGCCGTTATAGTTGAAGAAACTGCTGCCCGCCGCCGATGTCGCGTAACTGCCCGACGCGATCACGTTCGCGGCCGTCGTTCCCGCGCCGATCGCGTTGGTGACATACCAATTCCCCGCAGCCGGAGCGCTCGAACTTCTGGCGAGCAATGCCGAAAGCGTCACGTCGCTGGTCGCATAGGTCTGCGTCCATTGGACGGCCCAATTGGATGCGCTGTCGGACACGGTCGCCCAATAGTTGCTGCTGGGATCGTTGTCGGTAAAGGCGATCAGCGGATCGGCCTGGGCGCCGGTAGCGCTCGCCAGCATCGCGGCGGCGGCAATGCACGGACCAAGAATCTTCATGTCACCCCTCGCTCAAAACGACTCCGGCGCAACGTAAAGGAAGCCGCTAGGCTGGGGTATCCCGCGTTCAGGGGGTTAGAGATATCCTTCGTCGCGCAGGCTGGTGCAGCCGTCGCGGCCGAGGATCAAATGGTCGACCAGCCGCACGCCGATCGCGTCGAGCGTCCGCGACAGTTTCGCGGTGACGGCGAGGTCGTCCCGGCTCGGACGGTGATCGCCGCTCGGATGGTTGTGCGCCATCAGCACCAGCCGGACGTCGAGCGCCAGCACGTCGCGCGCGATCTCGCGGATCGGCACGACGATGCGGTCCGCCGCGGTCGATGCGCAATGCCGCATGCCGATATATCTCCAATCCGGATCGAAATAGACCAGCGCGACCACCTCCGACTGCTCGGCCGCCAGCCCCGCGAACAGCCGGCAGGCCCAGTCGCGGTCGCGCGGTTCGTTTTCATGCGGTTGGAAGGGGTTATGGTCCACGATCGATGCTGCGCAGATCGGCCATCGTAACCCAACCGACGACCTGTCCACAACGGAGTTAGCCGCGCACCTTGGCGACCCGATCCGCGCGGGCTAGATCGGGCGCATGCGGCAATATCTCGACCTGATGCAGCGCGCGCTCGACCATGGGGCCGCGCAGATGGACCGCACCGGCACCGGCACGCTAAGCGTGTTCGGGCACCAGATGCGCTTCGACCTGAGCGAAGGCTTCCCGGTGCTGACGACCAAGAAGCTGCACCTGCGCTCGATCATCGTCGAATTGCTGTGGTTCCTGCGTGGCGATACCAACGTCCAATGGCTGCGGGACCGCAAGGTCAGCATCTGGGACGAATGGGCCGATGAGCATGGCGATCTCGGCCCGGTCTATGGCAAGCAATGGCGCGACTGGGCGATGGCGGACGGCGGGCATGTCGACCAGATCGCCGAACTGATCGAGACGCTGAAGGTCAACCCGGCCAGCCGCCGCATGGTGGTGAGCGCGTGGAACCCCGGCGACCTCCATGCGATGGCGCTCGCGCCGTGCCACTGCCTGTTCCAATGCCATGTCGCGAACGGCAGATTGAGCCTGCAACTCTACCAGCGCTCGGCGGACATCTTCCTGGGCGTGCCGTTCAACATCGCGAGCTATGCGCTGTTGACGCATATGCTCGCGCAGCAAACGGGGCTGGAGGTCGGCGAGTTCGTCTGGACCGGCGGCGATTGCCACCTCTATTCGAACCATCTGGAGCAAGCGCGCGAGCAACTCGGCCGCGCGCCGGGGCCGCTCCCGCGCCTCGAAATCCTGCGCAAGCCGGCGTCGATCGATGGTTACGAGTATGAGGATTTCCAGCTCGTCGGCTACGAGGCGCAGGCGCACATCAAGGCGCCGGTGGCGGTTTGATCACCCTGATCCTGGCGCGCGCCGATAATGGCGTGATCGGGCGCGATGGCGGGTTGCCGTGGCGGCTGCCGGCCGACCTCAGGCGCTTCAAGGCGCTGACGATGGGCAAGCCGATGATCATGGGGCGCAAGACCTTCGACAGCTTCCCCGCGCCGCTGCCGGGCCGGCGGCACATCGTGCTGACGCGCGATCGCGGCTGGTCGGCGGAGGGGGCGGAGGTGGTGCATTCGGTCGCTGCGGCGCTGGCGCTGGCGGGTGATGAAGCGATGGTGATCGGCGGCGCGGAGGTGTTCGCGCTGTTCCTCGACCGCGCCGATCGGGTCGAGCTGACCGAGGTGCATATGGACGCGGACGGCGATGTCGGCGTGCCGGCGTTCGCGGGGTGGCGAGAGGTGGCGCGCGAGGATCACGCGGCAGAGGGCGATCGGCCCGCATACGGTTTCGTGACGCTCGCGAAACCCTGATCCTCACCCCGGACTTGATCCGGGGCCTATCGTGCCGCACGCATGTCGCTCGCGGATAGATGGATGCCGGATCAAGTCCGGCATGACGAAGGGGAGAGGGCGATGCGCAAGTGGATTCTGGGGGGAATTGGCCTGATCCTTATCGCCGCCATCGCCTTCTTTGCCTTCGCACCCGGCATCGTCGAGAACCAGCAGAACAAGGTGCGACCGGTCGCCTTCACCATCAGCCCGCGCGCGGCGGCGTTGCAGAAGACGCTCGACGTCGCCGACATGCATGCCGATTCGCTGCTGTGGAAACGCGACCTGCTGACGCGGTCGACGCGGGGGCAGGTCGACCTGCCGCGGTTGCAGGACGGGCATTACGCGCTGCAGGTCTTCTCGTCGGTGACCAAGACGCCCAAGGGCCAGAATTACGACGGCAATTCGGGCGATACCGACAATATCACGACGCTGGTGATCGCCGACCTCCAGCCGGTGCGGACGTGGGGGTCGCTGCTCCAGCGGTCGCTCTATCATGCGGATAAGCTCAAGGACTTCGCGGCGCGCTCGAACGGCCAGTTGCGGCTGGTCACGAGCGCGCAGGACTTGATGCGCCTGCTGGTCGATCGCCAGGCGGGCAGGCCGGTGGTCGGCGCGATGCTGTCGATCGAGGGGTTGCAGGACCTCGAAGGCAATATCGCCAACCTCGACAAGCTCTATGCCGCGGGGTTCCGCATGGCGGGGCTCGCGCATTTCTTCGACAATGACGTCGCGGGGTCGATGCATGGGATCAGCAAAGGCGGGCTGACCCCGCTCGGCGTCGCGGCGGTGCGGCGGATGGAACGGCTCGGCATGGTGGTCGACGTCGCGCATTCGAGCCACGCGGCGGTCGCCGAGATCATCGCGATGGCCCGCCGCCCGCTGGTTTCCAGCCATGGCGGGGTACAGGCGACGTGCAAGGTCAACCGCAACCTGACCGACGACGAGGTGCGCGGCATCGCCGGGACCGGCGGGGTGATCGGCATCGGATACTGGGATGCCGCGATCTGTTCGACCAGGCCGGCCGATGTCGCCAAGGCCATTGCCCATGTCCGCGACCTGGTCGGGATCGATCATGTCGGGCTCGGCTCGGACTTCGACGGCGCGGTGACGACGGGGTTCGACGCCGGTCAGGTCGCCGCGATCACCCAGGCGCTGATCGATCGCGGCTTTTCCGACGACGATATCCGCAAGGTGATGGGCGGCAACGTCATCCGCGTGCTGCTGGCGGGGATGGTGCCGGGCAAATGAGGTCCCTATAGGCCCGGCCATGGAGCGGCTTTCCAGCGGCTCGGCGGTGCCCGAACACCTACGCGGGGGCTTCGTCGCGCTCGGCAATTTCGACGGGTTTCACCTGGGGCACCAGGCGGTGGTCGGCCGTGCGATCGAGCGCGCGCGCGCGGCGGGCAGGCCGGCGATCGTCGCGACGTTCGATCCGCACCCGATGCGCTATTTCCGGCCCGACAGTCCGTACTTCCGGCTGACCAGCCTCGACCAGCGCGCGGCGTTGTTCGCGGCCGCCGGCGTCGATGCGATGTACGTGTTCGACTTCGACGCCGCGCTCGCCGCATTGTCGGCCGAAGCGTTCGTGACGGAGCGGCTGGTCGGCGATCTCGGCGTCGCGGGGGTCGCGACGGGGGAGGACTTCACCTTCGGCAAGGGGCGCAGCGGCGACATCCCGCTGATGCGCGCATTGGGCGAGGTCAATGGATTCGCCGTCGATACGATCGCCCCGGTTCAGCTCGACGGCGCGACGGTGTCCTCGACCCGTATCCGCGCGGCGTTGCGGGACGGCGACCCGCGCGCGGCGGCGCGGCTGCTGACCCGGCCCTATGCGATCGAGGGCGTCGTCCAGCATGGCGACAAAGTCGGGCGCACGCTGGGCTTTCCGACCGCCAATATCGACCTGACGAATTACCTGCGGCCCCGGTTCGGCATCTATGCGGTGCGTGGGCGGCTCCCCGACGGCCGCGTGCTCGACGGCGCCGCGAACCTGGGCGTGCGGCCGAGCTTCGACCCGCCCAAGGAATTGCTCGAACCCTATTTCTTCGACTTCAGCGGCGACCTGTACGGCCAGACGATCGCGGTCGAACTGGTCGACTTCATCCGGCCCGAGGCGAAGTTCGATAGCATGGACGCGCTGACGGCGCGGATGGCGGACGACGTGGCGACGGCGAAGCGATTGCTCCAAAGGTCACACTAGGTTGTAGTGAGGATTTAACGATTAAGGATTCCCATGGTGGATGTGCTGTGATTCATCTCTGATTTTGGGAGATCGGTGATGGATCGCGCGCGCGACGGTTTGACGGAGGAGC
>Ga0153956_1000665_pt1 | contig 36071 bp, 29 predicted proteins | sample TSFL040MetaG_FD_104704 | JGI IMG/M metagenome (GOLD analysis project Ga0153956, IMG submission 104704) | Attine ant fungus gardens microbial communities from Florida, USA - TSFL040 MetaG | ecosystem: Host-associated > Fungi > Mycelium > Unclassified | place: USA: Florida, Wekiwa Springs... | reverse complement strand
TCACGGCGAGCGTGCTGGCCGCCGAGATGGGCGATGGCAAGCAATACGGCTGCAGCCGGGACTTCGCCGCGTCGATCGGGCTTGTGCCGCGCCAGTACAGCACGGGTGGCAGGGCCAACCTGTAGATTTACGCAAGCCAACCACAACATCAAAAATCAGTGTTGCAAAAATGGGGGTGACCATAGATTTTTTTTGCGCGGCGAAAACGCAAGCACGAAAAAATAAACAGGAGCGGCGCCGTCGCGGTGCGCGGCTTGGTGAAGATGTCAGAAAAGTATTTTAAGAGGAAGGGGTGGCGCGTCCCTGCGCCGGCGAAAAGGGGTGTTTGGGATTACGCGAAAAAGAATTTCGCCGCTTCGGCGTTGAGTTCGCGCACGGTGTCTTCCACCACCGGTATGCCCATGAAGCCGTGGATCATGCCCGCGCAATTGCGCAGCCGCGTTTTCACGCCGGCGGCTTCCAGCGCCTTGGCGTAGGCGATGCCTTCGTCGCGCAGCGGATCGTATTCGGCGGTGACCACGTAGGCGGGCGCGAGGCCGGCCAGCGACGGCGCGCGCAGCGGCGAGGCCAGCGGATTGGCGCCGTCGGCTTCATCTTTCAGGTACATGCCCCAGAAATGACGCATGGCGCCGGTGGTCAGCATCGGCGTGTTGTCGCCGTTGCGATAGCTTTCGGTGGTGAAATCGAAGTTGGTCACCGGGTAAACCAGCAATTGGCCGGCGAGCGTAAGGCCGCTGTCGCGCGCGCGCAGCGCCACCGCCGCCGCCAGGTTGCCGCCGGCGCTGTCGCCGCCGACCAGCAGCGGCAGGGCGGCAACACCCAGCTGCGAGCGGTTCTGCGCAATCCACTGCGTCGCGTTGAAGCAATCGTCCTGCGGGGTCGGGAACGGAAATTCCGGCGCGAGGCGGTAATCGATGGAAACCACCACGGCCTGCAGCGCATTGCACAACAGGCGGCAGGTCTGGTCGTGGGTATCCAGCGTACCGATCACCCAGCCGCCGCCGTGATAATACGCCATGACCGCGCGCGCGGCGGCCTGCGGGCGATAGACGCGCGCGGCGAGTTGCGCGCCGGGAACCGGGATCGTGATGTTCTCAATACCGGCAACGGCTTCCTGATGGGGCGAGGGCATCGGCGTGTTGAAGGCGGCGCGCATGGCGGCGGCATCCAGGGATTCCATCGGCGGTATGGCGACGCCCGCCATGGCTTCGAACATGGATTGAATACGCGGATCGAGTGACATGACATTCTCCAACAGAAGTTCCGGCATTATTTGCCGCATTATAGGGCTGGCTTCGAAGTTCGGATTAGTCCGATTGAAGGAAGCCGGGTTGCGTGCAAAGGGCTAACTTGGCGCGCTCAATGATACCGGACAACAGGGGAACACGATGGAAACCGGCGCGCAGCTGATTTACGACAACGATCTGTATTTCGATGGCGGCGACAGCGCCAACGGCAGCCTTTACCTGTGCGCGCTGCCGGGTACCGCGCCCGCGGATGTGCAAACCGCGATCGATTATCTGCGCGGTAAAGGCTTGTGGTCCGCGGCCGCGCCCAAGCAGGTGCCCGAGGCGCAGAAGAAAGCCTACGCGGAACAAATGCAGTACGTGGGCAGTTTCAGTTTCGTCCACGGCACCGTCGCGCTGACGGCGGCGCGCTACGATCATCCGAAATTCCCGAGCAGCGACGAGCGCTGGCAGGCCTGGCAAAACGCGCTGAGCGCCTGAGCGCGGATGTTAGGGCGATGCGCTGTCGAGCATGGCCGGCAGGGCCGCCATGTCGGTGAAAACCCGGTGCGCGCCCGCGTTCCACAGGCGCTGTGCCGGCGTCAGCGCGGCGTAACCGAAGACCGTCATGCCCGCGGCGACCGCCGCGCGCACGCCGGTCGGCGTATCCTCCACCACCACGCAATCGTGCGGCGCGACGCCGCAACGCGCGGCCGCATGCAAAAAAACATCCGGTGCCGGCTTGGGGCGCGCGACTTCGGTGACGCTGAATAATCGGCCTTCGAAGCGCGGCAGCAACCCGGTAATGCCCAGCGTGGTGCGCATTTTCGCGTGATCGCCGCTCGATGCCACGCAGTGCGGCAGGCGGATCCGGTCGAGGGCGGCTTCGATGCCGGGCACCGCGAGCAATTGCGCCTGCAACGCGGCCGTGGTGCGCCGGCGCAGATCCGATTCAAAACTCTCGGGCGGCGGCCCGCCGAGCAGCGCCGTGACGTGTTCCAGGCATTGCGGCATCGAACGGCCGACGAATTGTTCGAACATATCGTCCAGCGTGAGCGGAAGGCCGAGTTCATTCAGCATCCGCGCGAACACGGTGTTGGCGATGCGTTCGCTGTCGACCAGCACGCCGTCGCAATCGAAAATCACCAGCTTGAAAACCGGCATTCCGGGCTCCTTTATCGGTTCCGCCGCTTCAGACGCCGTAGCCGCCGGAAACGGAAATCATCTGGCCGGTGACATAGTTCGCCGTGGCCAGGTACAGCGCCGCGTCGGCGATTTCCTGCGGTTTGCCGAAGCGTTTCAGGCACAGGTTTTTCAGCACGGCTTCCTTCCACGCTTCGTTGAACACGCCTTCGTCCCACAGTCGCAGGAATATGCCGGTTTCGATCACGCCCACGGCGATCGAGTTGCAGCGGATGCCGTGGCGGCCTTCTTCTTTCGCGACGCCCTGCAACAGCGATTCGATGCAGGCTTTCGGCGCCACCGAGAGCACGTCGCCGTCGGGCCAGCGTTCCAGTCCGGCCGAGCTCAGATGCACGTAGGATCCGCCGCCGCCCGCCTTGAGGTGAGGCAGGGTATAGTGCAGCACGTTGAAAAAGCCGTTGACGTCGGCATCGACGACCTTGCGCCAATCCGCTGGGGTCAATTCGCTGATCAAGGGTTGCTTGATGTCCGAGCCCGAGGCCATGACGACGGTATGAATGCGCGAGCGCGCGGCGATTTCCGACGTTGCGGCGGCAACGCTGTCGGCTTCGGCGATGTTCAGCCGGTGAATCGACGCCTGGCGGCCCAGGCCGCGAATCCGCTCCGCCACGCGCTCGGCGCGCTCGCGGTTGCTGTTGTAAGTGAGCGCGATATCGCAACCGGCCGCGGCGAAGGTGGTGCAGATATCCGCGCCCATGCCGCCGCTGCCGCCGATGACCAGTGCCACGCCTTCGGGAAATGTCGCCATGTGCTTGCTCCTGTGCTGTTATGTTCTGCGGTGTTATGGCTCTGCCGCGAAGTGGAGCGCCCACCGTGCGCCTGCGCTTCTCGCTGCGAAGGAGGTTTCGAGCCGCTGGAATGGCCGTGCGTTGTTGGGATGCCAGTACGTCTCAGGAATGCCTGTACATCTCAGGAATGCCAGTACATCCCAGGAATGCCAGTACATCTCAGGAATGGTAGTGCGGCGCGCGAGCGCGACTCATCGTCCATACTGACGATTCAGCGCCGCGTTGGCGCGGGCTATGTTGGCGCGCGCCTTTTGATGCTCGTGTTGTCATTCATCGCGAAAGAGAAACGCGCGCGGCTGCATTGAACCGCGATGCGCCAACAATGAAAAAAGTGAAAAATGCGGCGTGCGTCGGCGCGCGAACGGGAGCAAGCATGATTCTGCAAATCGAACACACCGCCATTTCCGTGCCCGATATCGAAGCGGCGCGCGCGTTTTATTGCGATCTGCTGGGCTTTGCGCCAGAGTATCGTTCCGACTGGTCCGGCAGCGCGGCCAGCGATCGCGTGACCGGGCTCGACGGTTCTGGCGCGTATTCGCTGATGCTCAAGCTGGGCGCATCGCGCATCGAGCTTTTTCAATACACAAGCCCGGCGCCGCGGCCGCAAAGTCCACAGCGCCCGGTGTGCGATCACGGTTTTACGCACATCGCTCTGCGCGTGACGGAAATTCATGAAGAGTACGAACGCTTGCGCGCGGCGGGCGTGCAATTTCACAGCGAGCCCGTGGACTTCGGCCCGGTGATCTGTGTCTATGGCCGCGATCCGTTCGGCAATATATTCGAGCTGAAGGAAAATAAACCGTCGCGCGCCTGAGGGTGTTTGGCGTATCTGAAAATTCAAAGAAAACACACGGCAGGCGGAGGCAAGTGTCATGCAATTCGAACAACTGGCCACGGGGTTTGGCGCGCTGGAAGCGCCGCGCGTGGATGCGCGCGGCAATCTGTATTTCAGCGACATGATTTTCGGCGGGATATACAAACGTTCGCCCGAGGGCGTGCAGCAACATTTTCTCGGCGACTCGTTCAATGTCGGCGGACTGGTGTTCAACCAGGACGGGCGCCTGATTTGTTCCGGCCGCGGCGGCCTGTTTTATTTCGACGAGAACAGCGGCGCGACGCAACCGCTGCTGACGCACATCGAAGGGCGCGCCATCGAGGTGAGCAACGACATTCAGGTCGATGACCAGGGTGGCATTTACGGTGGCCTCATCGATTTCAATGCCCTGGCCGCGGGAAAAACACCGAGCTATGGCGTTTTGTATCGTCTCGATCCCTCGGGAGAGGTCACGGTGCTGGCGACGGATGTCGGCGTTTCCAACGGTATTGGTTTCAGTCCGGATCGGACGCGCTTTTATCACGCCGATTCGATGCGCGGTATTCAGGTGTACGAGTTGAACGGCGCGCATTCCGCGCCGCGCCTGCTGGCGTCGCCACCGGGCGCCGACGGCCTGGCGGTCGATGCCGAGGGTGGTATCTGGGTGGCGTGTTATACCTCGGCGGAGGTGCGCCGGTATTTGCCCAACGGCGATCTGGACCGGACTTTCGCCTTCGAGGCGCAATCGGTGTTGAGCCTGTGTTTCGGCGGCGAAGACCTGCGCGATCTTTATGTGGTCACGGCCGATTTCCAGAATCCCGAGCGCCGCGCGGCGGCGGTTTATCGCGCGCGTTGCGACGTGGCCGGACAAAAGCTGCCGCTGGCCCGTTTTTGAGGCGGGCGCGCGCCGACGCGGCGCGTGGAAAAAATCGAAACGCTGAATAAAATCGCCGCAATCAATCAATAAAAGAGCCCGCCAATAAAAAAGGCGCAACCGAAGTTGCGCCTTTTGGTTTTACGTATTTCCTGGATCAGAGAGCGCCGAAGCGATATCCGAGTTCCAGGCCGTACATGCGCGGCGGCGAGGGTTGGTGCGTGAATTCGCCGAGCGTGTCGCCGGTGGCCACGGTGCCCTGGTAGTACATCTTGTTGGTCAGGTTATCCGCGTACAGGGTTGCGCTCCAGCGGGCGTCGGGCGACATATAGGTCAGGCGCGCGTTGAGCAGGCCGTAGGCCGGCAGCACCGCATCGTCCTTGACGCGCCAGGCGCCGGCATCCAGCCCCATGTAGACTTCGCTGACGTAGTTGTACTGCAGGCGCGGCGTGATCATGCCGATCGGCGTATCGAAGGTGTACTGCACGGCCACGTTCGCGGTCCAGTCCGGCACTTCCGGGAAGCGCTCGCTGGAGCGGTTCACGACGCCGAAATCGTGCTGGCCGAGCATGGCGCCGATGTCGAACGCCTTGTCCTTGAAGTTCTTGTACATGTAGTGGTTGTAGCTGCCGCCGGCGGTCATCAGCAGATGCGGAACCGGAGCCCAGCTGAATTCGAATTCGACGCCGTCGATTTCGGATTTGGACGCGTTGGCGTAGGTGACCACCGGGAAGCCGCCGTCAGGCAGCGTTTGCACCTGGATCAGCTGCTGGTTGGAGTAGTACATCTGGAAGTAGGCCACGTTCAGGCGCGCGGTGTGATCGAACGCGTCCATCTTGACGCCGAGTTCCCAGTTCTTGATGGTTTCCGGCTCGATCGGCTTCAGCTCGTCGCCGAACAGAACGAAGGTGCCCGACTTGAAGCCCTCGCTGTAGGTCAGGTAGGTCATGGCACTGTTCAGCCAGGAATCGTCCAGCCATTCGCTGGGCAGCGTATAGCTGATACTGGCCATCGGGCTGAATTTGCGCCAGGTTTTGCCGGCGTGCAGTTTTTGCACCGGACCCATCGGGTAATCGTAAGTGCCGTCGGCCTTGAGCGGGAACCACGATTGCACCGTTGCCAGGTCCGGCATGCTGGGGTTGCCCGGATCGGTGGTATAGGCCGGGATGACCATGTTGCCGAATTTGTAGATGAGGGACGCATAGTCGACATTGGAGCAGGCGGCGCCTTCCAGCGCAGCCGGGCCGGCGTTGACGTCGCCGAAGCAGATGCGGCGGGCGAACTTGTCGGCATCCACGCCCTGGTGGGTGAATTCGTCGGAGCGCCGTTCCGCTGTCCAACGCAGGCCGCCGGTGACCTGCAGGTTCGGCGTAACGTCGAAGCTGCCCTGGAAGTACGCGGCGTAGGTGCTGTTTTTCAGCTTGTAGGTATCGGTATACGACGTGGCCGGCGTCAGATAACCCATGCCCAGCGGGAGCAGAATGTTTTCGGTTCCCTCGACGCCACCCAGGGCAACCGGCGCCGCCAGCGCGTTGACCATGCCGGTGAAGGTGTTGTTGTCGTCGATTTTCTCCAGCATGCCGAACAGGCCGGTCGAGTAGTGGAAGCGGTCGTCGAAGGCGTCGCCGGTGAACTGGAATTCCTGGGAGATCTGGCTGCGCGGGCTGCTTTTCTGCGGCGCGTACTGGGCGAAGATCTGGTCGGTGCCGTCGCCGTCGGTGTAGCCGAAGCCGGGTTTGACGCGTTGCTTGCCGTAGCCGGTGATGCTCTTGAAGCTCAGGTTGTCGTCGATTTCCCACTCGACGGTCACGCCGGTCAGGATGTTGTCGACGTCGTTGCGGCCAACCTTGTTGCTGATGAACTTGTAATTGCCGCGGGTGAGCGCTTCGGCGCGGTTGTGCGCGTCGGCGTAAGCGCTGGATTCCTCGGCGTAGGCGGCCTGGTTCGGATACGGGAACTGGGACGGGTCGCCTTCATACAGGTCGTCGCCGGGGCCGGGGTAGTAAACGTTCTGTTTGTTGTACAGGCTCTGGAAGGCCCATACCGGCGTGTGGTCGCCCGGCCACATCAGCGTCTGGTAGAAAGAGTTGGCGTTGCTGCCGCTGTTGCCGCCGTAGCCGCTGCGATGCAGCAGGCTGGTTTGCACGGCGGGCGGTTTTTCACGGGTTTTTGCCGCGTAAATGAAGCCGTCCACGGTGATGTTGTCGGTCGGCATCCAGCGCAATTGCAGGTTGCCGGCCTGGCGGTTTTCATCGCCGGCTTTCTCGCCGTCGAGGATATTGGTCATGTAGCCGTCGCGCTTGGTCTGGCCCACGGAGATTTTCGACAGCAGCTTGTCTTCGATCAGCGGCAGGTTGACGATCAGGCGCGCGTCCTGGCGATAGTAGTTGCCGATGCGGCCGTCGATGCTGCCGCCGAACTCGTTGGTCGGTTTGCGCGTATTCATCACCAGCGCGCCGGCGGTGGTGTTTTTACCGAACAGCGTGCCCTGCGGACCGCGCAGCACCTGCACGCTTTCCATGTCCATCAGGTCGAGCATCTGGCCCTCTTTACGGGACAGGAAGATTCCGTCGAGGTAAACGCCGGTCGGGGTATCGATATAGGAATAGTTGGCGCGCTGGCCGACGCCGCGGATCCAGATCTGGGAAATGCCGCCGCTGTCCATCTGCAGGCCGGGCACCTGGTTGGCCAGGTCGGCGATGTTCGACACACCCGCGTCCTTGAGCTGGTCGGCGGAAAACGCACTGACCGCGATAGGCACTTCCTGTACCGATTCTTCGCGTTTCCGTGCAGTAACCACCACCTCCTCAAGGCCCTGGGCCGCCATCGCGTGCGGTGTAAACGTCGGCATCAGACCGGTATTCGCCGCAAGCACGGCGAGATACAAGGCGGAGCGACATGCAGAGGACTTCAACATGGGCTTACTCTCCCTAGAGTTATTGTTAGCGTTGCGTAGCAGAGCTGGAATTTATTGTTTTGGTTGCTTTTTGAACGACTTTTTATCTTTTTTTTGTCATAGCCATGCTCGGCCGCTACCGGGAAAATAGGGTAACTGCCGTATACATTTACCAGGCAATGTACATATGTTGATTCCTCCTGGCAACAGCTATTGTTCCATTCGCCGGGAAGGTGTTTTATAAGGGGCGCGCCGCGGAGCCGCGAAAATGGCGGGCTGCGGCTCCATAACCTCACAAGAAGATGAGATCGGCGCCAGTTCTTATGAAAAAAAAATATGCATGCATCGCTGGCGCAAACGATCCCGGCGGGCATGGTCGGTTCGATTGGAGAACAACGCATGAAAATCTGTGTCATTAACATCACTCCGGTTCCCGATGAATACCTGGGCCATAACCGGGCCGTGGTCGACGCCTGTTGCGCCGGCGTGCTGTTGCCGGATACCGAGCTGGCGTTCCGGGCGCCGGCGCGGGGACCTATGTCCTTGCCGCGCTATCTGGAGGATTATCGCAATCCCTATTTCCAGCACTGCGTGACGCACGAAGTGATCGCCACGCTCATCGCTGCGGATCGCGAGGGTTTCGATGCGCTGGTGGTGAACTGCTTCGACGATCCCGGCGTGCGCGAGGCGCGCGGCCTGATCAAGACGCCGGTGTTCGGCCTGTCCGAGCCGACTTTCCACTACGCCTGCCAGCTCGGCGCGAAACTCGGTGCGCTGGTGCCGGACATGCCGGGGCAGGTGGCCTTCGTGCAGAACCAGATCGAGGCGATGGGACTGGGCGGGCGCATGATTCGCGACGGTGTGCGGGCCGAGAGCAAGCGCTTCACCGAATCCTTCGCCGAGGCCTTGCAGTATCCGCAGGCAATGGTCGATCGCCTGGCCGCGCAGGGCCGGCAGATGGTCGACGACGGCGCCGATGTCATCGTCATCGCCTGCGGCGGTCTCGGGCAGATCTGCGGCGTGGCGGGTTTTCATGCGTTGGGTTACCGCGATACGGTGGTGCCGGTGATCAATCCGCTGACCGTGGCGGTGAAAACGGCCGAGACGATGGTGGCGATGCAGCGAGCGCTGGGCACGCCCTTGCCGAGCCGGGTGCATGCGAAGCGGCTGTCGGACGAGGACGTGGCGAGAATCCAGTCGGGCTTCGGCGTCGCCGGCTGATCGCGCCGGCTGGCGTGTGTCGAGAGCGAGGCGCGGCGAATCGTCCGCGCAAATCCGGCGAATTATCCACGCAAATCCGATGTGCTAGGATGCGCGCCAATTCCCTCCCGACAAAAAAGCAATGACCCACGCGCTGCGCATCATCGTTCTCAGCCTGTTCCTGTGCGCGGGGGCGGGCGCCGACGACGCCGTCGACTTTGCCCGCCAGAGCATCCGCATCACGCTGCCCACCGAGCCGCCCAATCTCAACAGCCTGGTCAGCACCGACAACGTCAGCGGTTTCGTGCTGCTGCATGTCATGGAAGGCCTGTTGCAATACAGCGAGCGCAACACGCTCGCGCCGGGTGTCGCGGAACGCTGGCAACTCCGCGACGACGGCGCCACGTTCTGGTTGCGCCGCAATGCGCGCTGGAGCGACGGCAAGCCGGTCACCGCCCACGATTTCGTCTTTGCCTGGCGCCGCGCCGTGCTGCCGGCCACCGCCAGCCAGTACGCGCAGATTCTGTTTCCCTTGAAAAATGCCGAGCGCATCAATCGCGGCGATCTGCCTGTCGAGGCCCTCGGCGCGCGCGCGGTCGACGATTATCGGCTGGAGGTCGAGTTCGAGCGGCCCTGTCCCTATTTTCTCGGGTTGACGGCGTTCGTCACCTACCTGCCGGTGCGCGAGGATTTTTTTAATCAACGCGGCGAGCGCTACGCCGCCGATGCCGGCGACCTGCTCTATAACGGCGCGTTCGTGCTGAGCCGCTGGACTCACGGCGCGCGCCTGACATTGAACAAAAATCCGAATTACTGGAATGCGCGGCAGGTGCATCTGCAGGAAATCGACGCGCCCTATATCACCGGCGACGCCACCGCCACTTTCAATTTATTCCAGGAGGGGAGCGTGGCGCTGGCCACGCTCGGCACGGAAACCTTGAACGATGCCATGGAGCAGGGACTGCCGCTGAAAGCGTTCAGCACGGGCGCGATTTATTTCCTGGAATTCAATATGCGCCCGGGACGCATGACGACGCGCACGCATTTGCGGAAAGCGCTGCAGGCGGTGTTCGCTCCCACCGAGCTGGTGAACAAGGTCATCGGGCTGCCGGCCATTGTGCCGACCGATTCTTTTTTTCCCCGCATCCTGAAGGGCCGCGCGGCGCCGCTGCGCGATGAAAATCCGGTGCGGCCGCCGCGTCGCGGTTTGCAGCTCGCGCGCGATCATCTCGCCGCGCTGAAAGCGGAGCTAGGCGTGGAGCGTCTGCCGCCGCTGGTATTGCTGACCTCCGACAGCGCCCGCGCGCGCAAGGAGGCGGAATATTACCAGCAACTTTTCGCCGCGGGGCTCGGGCTCGATGTACGCATCGACAGCCAGACCTTCAAGCAGTATCTCGATAAAATGGATCGCGGCCAGTTCGATATCGCCTTGGCAGGCTGGGGACCGGATTTCGACGATCCGATTACCTTCGGCAATCTGTTTTCCAGCTGGAACGAAAATAACCGCGGCCATTATCGCAGCGCGCGCTACGACGATTGGGTGCGGCTCGCGGAAGACAGCGCCGATCCCCAGGTTCGCTCGCAGGCTTTCGCGGCGCTGCAAAATCTGCTGATCGAAGACGCTCCGATTCTGACGGCCTACGAAAATGGGCAGACCTACGTGCAACATCCCCAGCTGCGCGGCGTGGTGCGCGCGATTTTCGGCGCCGATCCGAATTATCGCTATGCGCGCGTGGTGGCTCCGGAGCACTGACGTGTCGCAAGCCGATGAAGGTGCCGCGATGATCGCTGCGATGCCCGTGCAAACGCTTTCGATAGTTGTGCGCACATTGCCCTTGGCGGAGCGCACGGCGTGAAAATGCTGGCGCGCTGTTTCCTGCTGCTGTGCGCATTCTGCGTCACGGCTCGCGCCGACGACGCCGTGGATGTGCGGCAACAGCGCATCCGCCTGGCGATGGTGGCCGAGCCGGCCAACCTCAACAGCATGATGACCACCGATCCTTCGTTCAGCGGTTTTATCCTGGCCCATGTCATGGAAGGATTGCTGCAATACGACGAGCATGGCGCGTTGGCGCCCGGCGTGGCCGAGCGTTGGGAACTGCGCGCGGACGGAGCCACGTTCTGGTTGCGCCGCGATGCGCGCTGGAGCGATGGCAAGCCGGTCACCGCCCGCGATTTCGTGTTTGCCTGGCGCCAGATCGTGACGCCGGCCACCGCCAGCCGTTACGCCAATGTGCTTTATCCGATCAAAAACGCCGAGCGCGTGCGGCGGGGCGATTTGCCGCCCACGGCGCTGGGCGCGCATGCCGTCGACGATTATCGGCTGGAGGTTGAGTTCGAGCGGCCATGTCCTTATTTTCTCGGGCTCACTGCCTATTTCGTTTACAGCCCCGTGCGCGAGGATTTCTACCGCGACCAGGGCGAACGTTATGCCAGCGAGCCCGGCGCCATGCTGTATAACGGCGCATTCGTGCTGAGCCGCTGGGTGCACGGCGCGCGCCTGACCTTGCGCAGGAATCCTTATTATTGGGATCGACAGCATGTCTTTCTCAACGAAATCGACATCCCCTATATCACCGGCGACAGCAGCGCCGCTTTCAATCTGTTCAAGGCCGGCAACATTGCGCTGAGCGTGCTGGAAAACGAAAACCTCGACGATGCCCTGGCCAATGGTTTTACGATTCGTCCGCATCGGACCGGCGCGCTGTTTTATCTGGAGTTCAATCAACGCCCCGGGCGCAGCACAGCCAACCGCCATCTGCGGCAGGCCATGCAGGCGCTGTTCGATCCCGCGTCGATGGCCGACAAGGTGGTGGCCATTCCGGGCGTTTTGCCGACGGTTTCCGTTTTCGCGCATTCGGTGAACGGTTTGGAAAAGCCGTTTCAGGAGGAGTATCCGCCGCCGCAACCGCGGCGCGGCCTGCAGCTGGCGCGCGATCATCTCGCGCGGGCGCGCGCCGAGCTGGGCGTTGCGACGTTGCCGCCGCTGATTCTGCTGACGCGCGACGACGCGCGTGCCGCCAAGGAGGCGGAATATTTGCAGCAATTGCTGGCGGCCGGCCTCGGGCTCGATCTGCGCATCGACCGGCAAATGACGCACCAGCGTTATGAAAAAATGGCGCGGGGAGAATTCGATATCGTGGTGACCGGCTGGGGGCCGGATTTCGACGACCCGATCACCTTCGGCGATGTGTTCGCCAGCTGGAATGAAAATAATCGGGGCCGCTATTACAATCCGCGCTACGACAGGTTGGTGGATATCGCGCATCGCAGCGCCGACCCGCGCGAACGGATGCGCGCGATGGCGCAGATGCAGCGGTTGCTGATCGAAGACGTGCCGGTGCTGCCGCTGTACGAAAACAGCCGCGTCTATGTCCAGCATCCGCAGCTGCGCGGAATTGCGCGCAACGTGTTTGGTGTCGATCCGGATCTGCGCCATGCGCGCGTGGTGGCGCCGGACCCCGGTTGAAGCGCCGCGATATCGAGGCGCCGCGAAATGGCGATGGATCCGGGCCGCGAACGATGATCGCCCGCTCAAGGAAAAGCTGATTGAAATAAGGAAAGTTTATTGAAATGTTGGCTTATGTTCTGAAACGTCTGCTGTCCGGCGCGATTACCGTGTGGTTCATCGCCACCGCGACTTTTTTCACCATGCATGTGGTGCCGGGCAATCCGCTCAGCGCCGAAAAAGCGGTTTCCCCGGAGATTCGCCGCAACCTGCAAGCCCGCTACGGACTGGACCAGCCCTTGTTCAAGCAATACGTGCTGTATATCGGCAATATGCTGCGCGGCGATTTCGGCATTTCCTATACGCAGCAGAATCGCCGCGTCAACGACATCATTCGCGATCATTTTCCGGTGTCGGCGCTGCTGGGCGTGCTGGCCTTGTGCATCGCCACCGCCGGCGCCGTGTTCTGGGGCGCGCTGTCCGCGCAGTTTCGCGATCGCTGGCCGGACACCTTGATCATGGTGGCGGTGATTTTCGGCATTTCGGTGCCGGGCTTCGTGGTGGCCGCGATGGCGCAGTGGGCTCTGCTGAAACTCAATCATGCGCTGGGATTCACCTTGCTGCCCATCGCCGGCTGGGGCGGTTTCCAGCACATGCTGGTGCCGGCGCTGGTATTGGGGCTGGGCGTCGGCGCTTACATGACGCGCCTGATGCGCTCTTCGATGCTGGAAGTGGCGGGCGCCGATTATCTGCGCACGGCCCGCGCCAAGGGGCTGGGCGCGTGGCGGATTTTTTTCCGCCATCAGTTGCGCAACGCGCTGCTGCCGGTGATCACCGTGCTCGGGCCCGCGATCGCGGCCATCACCACGGGCGGCTTCGTGGTGGAGCTGATCTTCGCCATTCCCGGCCTCGGCCGCTATTTCGTGCAGGCTGTACAGGAACTGGACTACACCGTCATCATGGGCACCACCGTCTTTTATGGCGCATTCCTGGTGCTGATGGTGCTGGCGGTCGACATTCTGTATGGCCTCATCGATCCGCGCATTCGCCTGCGCTGAACGTGAAACACAGGAAATCCCATCAATGACGGAGACGACACGCGCGTGAGCGAACCATCGACCGCCATTGCGCCCGAGCTGTTGCAGCCGGCGCCGCCGCGTCCGGAGCTGGAGAGCAGCGCGCATCCGGGCCGTACTTACTGGCAGCAGGTCGCGCGGCGTCTGGCGCGCAATCCGCGCGCCATCGTTGCCCTGTCAGCCATTGTGCTGTTGTTGCTGGCGGTGGCGATCGGGCCGTGGCTTTATCGCGTCGATCCGGCCCGGCTGGGGCTGGGCACGGCGGCGCAGGGGCCGAGCCGCGCGCAAGCCGCCCTGCTGGTCAGGGACAGCGGCGAATGGCGCCTCGCGCCCGCGCCGTCAGACGAAACTCCGCGCGCCGCGAATGCGCTGGCGGCGCCGGCGCGGGTAAGCGTCGACAGCGCCAACACCGAGCGCGTGCGCCTGTATTGGCAGGCGGTGCCCGGCGCGACGCGTTATCACGTTTACCGCAACACGCACGCGCCGCGCACGCGCAGCGATCTCGGCCTGCCTATCGGCAATACCACGGCGCGGGGACAGGTGTACTACGAGGATCGCCTGTTGCTGCGTCCGCGCGAATATTTTTATTCCGTGGTCGCGAGCGACGGCGTCGATGAGGCGGGCGCGGTCGCCACGCTGAGCGTAACGCCGCAACTGGCCATCGGCTGGCTCGAAGCGCAATTGCAAGGACTGGTGCCGGCGTCGGCGGAACCTTCGCAATGGCGCGAGGAAAAGGTTTTGCTGCCCGGTCATCCGCTGGGCACGGATTATCTCGGTCGCGATTTGCTGGCGCGCCTGTGGTACGGCGGCCGCACATCGCTGTTCATCGGCGTGACCGCCGCGCTGCTGTATGTGGCGCTCGGCGCCTTGTACGGCGCCGTCGCCGGTTTCGTCGGCGGTTGGGTCGACGATGCGATGATGCGCTTCGCCGATTTTGTGGTGGCGCTGCCTTTCCTTCTATTCATGGTTTTGCTGCGCATCGCCTTCGGCATCGGTCCCGGTGAAAGCGGTGTCTTGCCGCTGGTGGTGGCGCTGCTGCTGATGAGCTGGCCGGCCAGCGCGCGACTGGTGCGTGGCCAGGTGCTGCAATTGCGCGAGGAGGCCTATGTGCAGGTGGCGCGGCTCGCCGGCGGCAGCAGCTTTTACATCATCGTCCGCCATATGTTGCCCAATGTGCTGGCGGTTATTCTGGTGGCGCTGACCTTCGCGATTCCGCAGGCGATTTTCACCGAAGCGTTTCTTTCTTTCATCGGCATGGGCGTGACGCCGCCGACGCCGTCCTGGGGCTCGATGAGCAACGATGGCATCCGCAATCTGCTGGTGCATCCCGCCGAGCTGATGTGGCCGGCGGCCTGCATCAGCGTGTCGGTGCTCGCGTTCAACGTGCTGGGCGACGCCCTGCGCGACGCGCTCGACGTCAATGTGCAGGAGCGCCTGTGAGCAGCGAGACTTCGGTACTGACGGTCAGCGATCTCGATGTGCGCATACGCGCGCGCGCCGGCGTGGTGCAGGCTGTGCGCGGCGTCAGCCTGGCGATCGAGGCGGGCTCGACGCTGGCGCTGGTGGGCGAATCGGGTTGCGGCAAGAGCATGACGGCGCTCGCCATCGCGGGTTTGCTGCCGGCCGCGGCGGCGGTGAGCGGCGGGCAGATCGCGCTGCGCGGCCGGCGCCTCGATCAGCTGAGCGAAGCGGAATGGCGGCGGGTGCGCGGCGCGGAAATCGGCATGGTGTTTCAGAATCCGATGACCTCGCTCAACCCGACGATGCGCGTGGGCGAGCAGATTGCCGAATCGCTGGTCGTGCATCGCGGCATGAGTGCGGGCGATGCGCTCGCGCAGGCGGTGCGCCTGCTGGAGCGCATGCGTATTCCACGTGCCGCTGAGCGCGCGCGCCAATATCCTTTCGAATTTTCCGGCGGCATGTTGCAGCGCGCGCTGATCGCGCTCGCGGTGGCCTGCGAACCGGTGTTGTTGATTGCCGACGAGCCGACGACCGCGCTCGATGTGACGGTGCAGCGCGAAGTCTTGGGGCTGTTGCGCGAATTGCAGCGCGAGCGCGGCATGGCGCTGCTGTTGATCACTCACGATCTCGGCGTGGTGGCGCAGATGGCCGCGCGCGTGGCGGTGATGTACGCCGGGCAGATCATCGAACACGGCACGGCGGACGATATTTTTTTCGCCACCGCGCATCCCTATACCTCGGGTTTGAAACAGGCGTTGCCGGAGCGGCATCAGCGCGGCCAGGGCCTGCGCGTCATCAAGGGCGCGCCGCCGGATTTGCTGCATCCACCGTCCGGTTGCGGATTTTATGCGCGCTGCGAACACGCCATGCGCGTTTGCGCCGAGGGCGCCGTGCCGGAGTTTCGCGCGGGCGCCGATCACGGCGGCCGTTGCTGGTTATTGCACCCCCAGGTGCAAAAGCCCATCGAATGCGAGGACGGCGGACATGAGTGAACTGCTGCGCGCGCAAAACCTCTGCCGCGAATTTCATTTGCCTGGCGGCCAGCGCCTCACGGCCGTCGCCGATGTCGAGCTGCAACTGCAGCGGGGCGAGGTATTGGGCTTGGTGGGCGAGAGCGGCTCAGGCAAATCCACGCTGGGAAAAATGCTGCTGGGCTTGCTCGATAAAACCAGCGGTTCGGTTTGGTTCGAGGGCGAGCGTTTGCCGCAGCGTTATCGCCGCGCCGATTTTCGCCGCTACGCGCGCCGCATGCAGATGGTTTTCCAGGATCCTTACAGCACGCTCAATCCGCGGCTGAGCATTGGCGAGAGCATCGCCGAGCCGTTGCGCCTGCTCGGTGAAAGCGGCGACGCGCGCGAACAGGTTGCGCACTGGCTGGTTCGGGTCGGCTTGGCGCCGGCGCTCGCGGAGCGTTATCCGCACGAGTTTTCCGGAGGCCAGCGCCAGCGTATCGGAATCGCGCGCGCCCTGATCGCGGGGCCGCAACTGCTGGTCTGCGATGAGCCGGTATCCGCCCTGGATGTGTCGGTGCAGGCGCAGATCATCAATTTGTTGGCCGAGCTGCGTCGCGAGATGGGACTGTCGATGATTTTTATCAGCCACGATCTCGCGGTGGTGCGGCATCTGTGCGATCGCGTGGCGGTGATGCAGAGCGGGCGCATCGTCGAAAGCGCCGGCACCGAACAGTTATTTTCCGCGCCGCGGCACGATTTCACGCGGCAATTGCTGGCGGCGCGCTCGGTGGCGGATCCACGGCGACGTCAAGCTTGAATGTCGTGCAATAAAAAAGTCGATGCCCGCAAGCATGAACGCGATCGGGTTCGCGTCGAGGAAAATCCCAGGGTTCTGGTTTCGGATTTATAAACGAGCGGGCATCGCTTCGAAAATCGATCGGGTGATCGATCGGCTGCGCCGGTTTCTGCGAGACGTTTGCCCGGCTCCCGCGCTGTCGTGTCAGGAGCCGGATTTTCCTTCCAGCGCGCGGTTGTAGAAAACCAGCCTGGGTTTCTGCGCGTCGCGGTGATCGTAGAGAAAGACGAATGTACCGCTATCGTTGTCGCCGAGTTGCAGCGGCCAGCGGTTGAGTCCCACCACCAGCTCGTAATTGCCCGGTTCGATCTGCGCCTCGCCGCGATATTGTTCGAGCCCCAGCGCGCGCAGCGTCACTTTGTCTTTATTGGTGGCTTGGCCGCCCACGGTTTTGAGATACAGGGCCTCGTTCACGCCGCCGCGCGCGTGCGTGCTGATTCCCGCCAGGCGCTGCTCCAATTGTTGCAGTTCGCGCAGCACATCCTGCGAACTGTTGACCCGGTGAAAATCCGCGCTGACCGGCGCGGTCGATTGCGATGGATTTTGCGGTGACGAGGTTGTGGCAGTCGATACTGCGGCGGTCGACACCACGGTTTTCGCGCTGGCGGCTTCCCGCGCCGCCAGCAAGGCCTTGAGGCGTTCGATTTCGCGCTGCTGGGATTCCGCCTCCTGGCGTGTGCGCAGCAGCTCCTGCTCCTGGCGACGGGCGCGCTCCTCGGTCTGGCGCTGTTGCGTGGACGCGGTGGCCTCGTTGGCGCTGGCGCCGAGCGTTTTGATCGGCTGCTGTTTGGCGCCGAGTTGCTGACGCAGCTGTTCCACTTCCGCGTTCAGGCCGTCGATTTCCGCGTTGGCCTTATTGAAGCGGCGTTCCGCCAGGGTGTATTTGAATTCGGCGTTTTTGAGCTTGGCTTCGGTGTCGGGATTATTTTTTTTCTGCCAGGCCGAGCGGGCGTCGTTGACCCGTTTTTGAGCTTCCTGCAGTTCGGCCTGTTCCGGAAGCGGCCGGCCGCGCAGCGTGGCGAGTTGCTGTTGTTTGGCGTCGATCTGCGCGCTGAGCGCGGTCTGTTCGCGTTCGAGAGCCGTTTTATTGTCGTTTTTCACGCTCTGGGCCAGGCCCGGAGTGCTATACGCGGCGGCTGTCGCCAGCACGACCGCTCCAATCCATTTACCACTCATGTCTGACCAGAACCTCGTGGCGCCGATCCTTGGGCCGACGCTGCGATGACCATTTATTGAAATTGAAAGAGCCGGAAATCAGGTGCTGGAATATACAGCCGAAAAAATATGGCAGATAACCCGGGACTGGTCAAAATGCGGCCCTTCGCTTTTGTGAACCCGGTTGCGTATTGCCGACGGTGACAAGGCTTTGATGCCTGTTTTAGACTGGCGCACCCATCGCCAACCACGTTGTGATAAAGATAATGGCCCTGTACCACACACAGAACATCAGTTCCGAAAAGCTGCTGACCATCGCCGCCAACATCCTGCACAAGGCGTTCTACGATTGCACCCGGCTGGAGGCCAAGCGCCGCTATCAGTTCCTGCTGGACGGCCGCAGGATATTTTTGATCAAGCTGCAGATGCAGGATGGCAGCGAACTGGAGGTGAATCTGAGCCTGGAGCAGAGCGAACTGCGCGGCAAGCTCAACTTCAGCCTGTTCAAGCAGCTGGTGGGGCAACTGCTCGGCAACTACGCCAGGCTGTTGAACGAAAAACAACCGCTCAACACGTTTTCCGACGAGGAGCAGCAGCGCTGGGTGTATCTGATTCCAGCGGCGTTCCAGGGGCCGGAGCACCTCAACATGCTGGTTTTATCCGCCAACATGAATGAGCCGGGTTCGCTGAACCTGGAATTGATGTTCATCGATCCGGAGCAATTCCGGACGGCGGGCGCGAACGCGGCGGCCGGCTGAGCGCCGCCGCGCCGTGTTGTTCAGCCGATGGCGATCGGCGGCAATTGCGGCGCGGGAATGCGCATCTTGTGCGTGGGCGCGATCACCTGCGCGGTGCCGAGCGCCACGGTCTTGTCGTGCTGGTTGACGATGTTGCAATCCAGCGTCAGGTATTTCTTGTCTTCCCGTTTTTCCGTCACGGTCAGTTTCACGGTGATGGTGTCGCCGATTTTCACCGGGGCGCGGAAACTCAGGTTCTGGTTCAAGTAAATCGCGCCCGGTCCGGGCAGGGTCAGCGCCAGCGCGGCGGAAACGATCGCACCGGTCCACATGCCGTGGGCGATCTGTTCCTTGAACATGGTGCCGGCGGCAAACTCGGGATCCAGGTGCACGGGGTTCACATCGCCGGAAACGGCAGCGAACAGAATGATGTCGCGCTCGCTGATGGTTTTGCTGTAGCTGGCGGTCTGGCCGATGCTGATTTCGTCAAACGTGAAATTTTCCAGTGTGTCCACGGTGTTTCCTTTTAGCAGTGAGGCAGCGCGCGGCGTTGCAAGACGCGCCGGAAGGGGAGGAGCCGGGATTTTATAAAGCCGCTCCGCCCGCGCGCAAGGCCGGCCGGACAGAGCCTCGGCCGCGCTGGGTTCGGCGCCGCGGAGCCGCGGCGGCGCGTCCGGGAGCGGGCGCTTTCGATGCCCCATTTTTTTTCAATCGCTGTATAGTGGCGATCAGTTGGCCGCGGCCAACTCTTTGCCAAGGGCGGCGCTTGCCACGCCGCGTCAGTACAACGGGAGTTGCGATGATTACAACGATAATCGAACAGGCGCGGGCGCGCCTGGGCATTGCCGATACGATCCCCCTGGAGCGTTACGGCAATGTGCTCGATCTATTCGACGAGGCGGTGGGCCTGTACGCGGACCGCCCGGCCTTCAGCAGCGTCGGGCGCACGCTGACCTTTCGCGAAGTGGATCAATATTCCCGGCGCTTCGCCGCGTTCCTGCAACAACAACCGCAATTGCAGCCCGGCGATCGCGTGGCCATTCAACTGCCCAACCTGGTGCAGTATCCGGTGGTGTTGTTCGGCGTGCTGCGCGCCGGACTGGTGGCGGTGAATACCAATCCGCTGTACAGCGCCACGGAAATGGAGCATCAGCTCAACGATGCCGGCGCGAAAGCGCTGGTGGTGCTGGCCAACGTGGCGCACACCGCTGCGGAAGTGCTGCCCAGGACCGACGTGCGCGTGGTGATCGTCACCGAAATCGCGGACCTGCACGCGCCGCTCAAGCGTACGCTGATGAATTTCGCGGTGCGCTACGTGAAGCGCATGGTGCCGGCGTTCCACATTCCCGACGCGATCGCCTTTACCGAGGCGCTGCGCGTCGGCGCCGTGGCGAATCTGAATCCGGCGCGGCCGAAGCCGATGGATCTGGCGATACTGCAATACACCGGCGGCACCACCGGCGTCGCCAAGGGCGCGATGCTGAGTCATCGCAACCTGATCGCCAATACCTTGCAGGGCTCGGCCATGTTCGCCACGTATGGCATCGAGACCGGGCGCGAAACCTTCATCGTGCCGCTGCCGCTGTATCACATTTACTCTTTCATTCTGAGCATGATCATGTTCACCAGCGGCAATCACTGCGTGCTGGTGCCGAATCCGCGCGATCTCAAAAGCCTGGTCGCGGAAATGCGGCGCAATCCGTTCACCGGTTTTTGCGGCCTGAACACCTTGTTCGTGGCGCTCAACCAGCGCGCGGATTTCGCCAGGCTCGATTTCAGCCGGCTCAAGGCCACCATCTCCGGCGGCATGGCGCTGACCACCGGCGCCGCCCAGGAATGGAAGCGGCTGACCGGTTCGGTGGTGTACGAAGGCTACGGCCTGACCGAGGCTTCGCCGGTGGTGTCGGTGAATCCCGGCAACGACAACCAGCCCGGCACCATCGGCGTCGCGGTGCCGCAGACGCAGGTGCGAATTCTCGATGAGGACGACCGCGAGCAGGGCGTGGGCGAGCCCGGCGAATTGTGCGTGCGCGGTCCCCAGGTCATGCTGGGCTACTGGCAGCGCGACGACGAAACGCGCCGCGTGCTGGACGAAGAGGGCTGGCTGCGCACCGGCGATATCGCCGTCGTGCGCGAGGACGGTTTCATCAAGATCGTCGACCGCAAGAAAGACCTGATCGTGGTGTCCGGCTTCAAGGTGTTTCCGGGCGAGGTCGAGGATGTGGTGAGCCGTCATCCCGATGTCGCCGAGTGCGCGGCGATCGGCGTGCCCGACGAGCACTCGGGCGAGGCGGTGAAAGTGTTCGTGGTGTTGCGCCGCCCGGGCCTCACCGAACAGGCGCTGCGCGAGTTCTGCCACCAGTACCTGACCGGCTACAAGGTGCCGCGGCAGGTGGAATTCCGCAAAGACCTGCCGAAATCGAACGTCGGCAAGGTGCTGCGCCGGCAATTGCGCGACGAGGCGCGCCAGGGCCATTGAGTGTGGCGGGGCCGGCCTGCGCGGGCCGGCTGTCTGGCCTATAATGGCGGCCCTTTTTAGCCGCGTAGAATTTGCACTCCATGCCGCCGTCGCCGCGCCGATCCCATTCCCAGCCCAGCGGTCCGATTCCGGAGCCCCTGGCCCATCTGCGTCCGCTGTTCGATCAGTGCCAGCAAAAAGATCGTCATCCCTTGTGGCGGCGCTGGCAGGGACTGGTCGATCGCGCGCGCCGTCAGCAGGAATACGCCGCCGAGCTGGAAACGCTGCAGGCGCGCCTGCTGCAATCGTGCGCGCTGGTCGAGCAGCGCCGCCAGCGCATCCCCGCGATCCGTTATCCCGAGGAGCTGCCGGTCAGCGCGCGCCGCGACGATATCGCGGCCGCCATCGCCGCCAACCAGGTGGTGGTGATCGCCGGTGAAACCGGCTCGGGAAAAACCACGCAGATTCCGAAAATCTGCCTCGAACTGGGACGCGGCGCGCGCGGCCTGATCGGCCACACTCAGCCGCGCCGCCTCGCCGCGCGCAGCGTGGCCGCGCGCATCGCGGAAGAGCTGCAGAGCCCGCTGGGTGAAACCGTCGGTTATCAGGTGCGCTTCAGCGACCAGGTATCGGACAACACGTCCATCAAGCTGATGACCGACGGCATTCTGCTCGCGGAAATCCAGCAGGATCGCTATCTCAGCCGCTACGACACGCTGATCATCGACGAGGCGCACGAGCGCAGCCTCAACATCGATTTCCTGCTCGGCTATCTCAAGCAATTGTTGCCGCGCCGGCCCGATCTCAAGGTCATCATCACCTCGGCCACCATCGATGTGGAAACCTTCGCGCGGCATTTTGGCGCCTCCGAAACAACGCCCGCGCCGGTCATCGAAGTGTCGGGGCGCACCTATCCGGTCGAGGTGCGTTACCGGCCGTTGGAAGAGTTGGTGGCGGAGCTGGATCTGGCCGCGGCGGTGGACGCGGCACTGACGGAGCTGGCCGCCGCCGAGCGCGGCTTGCGCGGCGATGTGCTGGTGTTTCTGCCGGGCGAGCGCGAGATTCGCGAGGTCGCCTTGCAGCTGCGCAAAAGCGCGTTGCCGCATCTCGATATCTTGCCTTTGTACGCGCGGCTTGGCCTGAACGAGCAGCAGCGCGTGTTCGATATCGGCAAACGTCGCGGCACGCGCGTGGTGCTCGCCACCAACGTCGCCGAAACTTCGCTCACCGTGCCGGGCATTCACTACGTCATCGACAGCGGCCTGGCGCGCATCGGCCGCTACAGCGTGCGTTCGAAAATCCAGCGCCTGCCGATCGAGCCGATTTCGCAGGCCAGCGCCGAGCAGCGCAAGGGCCGCTGCGGTCGCGTCGGCCCCGGCATTTGCGTGCGGCTTTACGACGAGCAGGATTTCGCGCGGCGGCCGCCATTCACCGATGCGGAGATCCGGCGCACCAATCTGGCCTCGGTGATTTTGCAGCTGCTCAATCTGCGCCTGGGCGATATCGACGCGTTTCCTTTTGTCGATGCGCCCGATTCGCGGCAGGTCAACGACGGCTTTACCTTGCTGGAGGAGCTGGGCGCGGTGGATGCCCAGCGCCAGCTCACGGCTAACGGCAAGCTGCTGGCGCGTCTGCCGGTCGATCCGCGCATGGGCCGCATGCTGATCGAAGCGTCGCGGCGCGGCTGCCTGCGTGAAATGCTGGTGATCGCCGGCGCGCTCAGCGTGCAGGACCCGCGCGAACGGCCCGCCGACAAGCAGCAGGCCTCGGATGAAAAGCACAAGCGTTTTCAGGATCCGGAATCGGACTTTCTCTCGTATGTGAATCTCTGGAATTATTTCGAGGAACAGCGCCAGGCCCTGAGCCAGAGCCAGTTGCGCAAAACCTGCGAGCGCGAGTTTCTTTCGTATCTGCGTTTGCGCGAATGGCGCGATGTGCATCATCAGCTGCGCCTCGCCTGCCACGAACTCGATCTGCGCGAAAGCCAGATAGACGCGAATTACGAGGCCTTGCACCGCGCATTGCTGGCGGGACTGTTGAGCCAGATCGCCACGCTCGACGAACAGCGCGAATACCTGGGCGCGCGCAATCGCAAGATGCGCATTTTTCCGGGCTCGGCGTTGTTCAAGAAATCGCCGAAGTGGCTGGTGGCGGCGGAGGTCGTCGAAACCTCGCAGGTGTATGCGCGCTGCGTGGCGCGCATCGATCCGCTGTGGGCGCTCGGCCTCAACGACGCCTTGTTGAAGCGGCGCTACAGCGAGCCGCGCTGGAATGCGAAAAGCGGCCGCGTCATGGCGGTGGAGACGATCACGCTGTACGGTTTGCTGATCAGCGACAAGCAGCGCGTGCATTTCGGCTCCATCGATGCGGCGCAGTCGCGCGAAATTTTTATTCGCAGCGCGCTGGTGGCCGGCGACTTTCGCACCGACGGCGCGTTCTTCGCGCACAATCGCCAGCTTGTCACGGATATCGAAGGGCTGGAGGACAAGGCGCGGCGTCGCGACATTCTCGCCGACGAAGAAGAGCTGTTCCGTTTTTACGACGAGCGCATTCCCGCCGATATCACCGGCACCCGCGATTTCGAGCGCTGGCGCGCCAGGGCCGAGCGCGAGCAACCGCGGTTGTTGTTCGTGGATCGCGCGCGCCTGATGCGGCACGGCGCCGAGCAGATCAGCGAGGCGCAATTTCCCGATCAGCTGGCGTGGGGCGACGTGCAGTTCGCCCTGCGTTATCACTTCGAGCCGGGCCACGAGCAGGATGGCCTCAATGTACTGGTGCCGATCGGCTTGCTCAACCGCGTGCCGGCGTTCCGCTGCGAATGGCTGGTGCCCGGATTGCTGCGCGACAAGTGCATCGCCTTGCTCAAGACCTTGCCCAAGCAGTGGCGCAAATTGCTGGTGCCGGTGCCGGAAACGGTGGACCGGCTGCTGCCGAGGCTGCAAGTCGCGGACCGGCCGCTGCTCGAAGCGCTGGGCGAGGCCCTGGCCGGCGCGGTGGGCGTCACGATTCCCGCCGATGCCTGGCAGGCGCAGGAGCTCGAAAATTTTTACCGCGCCAATTTCCGTGTGCTCGATAGCGAAGGCCAGCTGCTCGGCCAGGGGCGCGATCTCGAAGCGTTGCGGCAGCGTTTGCGCGAGCCGATGACGCGCAGCCTGCAGCAGGAAACCTCGCGCGGATTCCAGCGCGAATCGCTGCAGCGCTGGGATTTCGGCGATCTGCCGGAGCAGTACCGGTTCGAGCAGGCGGGGGTGACGATCACCGCGTATCCGACGCTGGTCGACCAGCGGGACAGCGTGGCCGTGCAACTGGCGGAAAGCCCCGCGGCGGCGCGCCTGCAGACCGAGCAGGGGCTGATCCGCCTGCTGCAACTGCAAAGCGCGCAGACGGTGAAATACCTGCGCAAGGAGTTGCTGCGCGGCAACACGGTCAACCTGCAGCTGGCCGGTATTTCCCAGCGGCGGGAGGACTGGATCGACGCGGTGCTTGAGGCCACCTATCGGCGGGTCTTCGTTGCGGAGCGGACCTTGCCGCGCAACGAGCGCGAATTCGAGGCGCTGCTGGCGGCGGGGAAGGCCGAGGTGATCCCGAGCGCGCAGCGCTACGCCGAGCTGCTGCAAATCGTGGCCGGACATTACGCGGCGATCCGGGCCGCGAAACGGCGCGGCAGCGAACTCGCCTGGCTGCCGGTGTTCGAGGACATCGACGTCCAGCTGGCGCTGTTGTTCGAGCCGGGCTTCATCGCGGCGACGCCCTGGCCGTGGTTGCAGCAATATCCGCGCTATCTGCGCGCCATCGAAATGCGCCTGGAGAAGCTGCGCGGCTTTTTCCAGCGCGATCGCGAACTCGGCCGGGAGCTGCAGCCCCTGCAGCGGCAGCTGGTCGAATTGCTGGAGCGCGCGCCGCGTTGCCTGGTGGAGAGCGAGGCGGCGTCGCGTTATCGCTGGCTGCTGGAGGAATATCGCGTGTCGCTGTTCGCGCAGACCCTCGGCACGCTGGAGCCGGTGTCGGCCAAGCGTTTGCGCGACCAGTGGTTGCGGGTGCGCGAGGAGTGCCGCTGAAGGGCGCTGTCCCGGCATGCTCAAATACCGGGTATCGGGCTGGGGGTGCCGGGCTTGGGCAGCGGTCGCGTTCTGTTCAAACAATGTTCTGTATTGAAACAAGGTATTGAAACAAGGCGCTTTGCTCAAACGGCGCGCTCTGCTCAAGCAAAAGCCATAACCTCACGGATTGTCCGATTGCCGTGGCGTATTTGCCAGTTTTCACCATGTATCTTATTAATTGCTGCACAATATGCGACGTTTCCGCTATAGTTCGGCCGCTTCGTCACCTTTTGGTCATAAACGCCATTTGGCTTCTTGTTCATCTCAAGGAGAGCGCGTGAAAATCCGGATCAAACCGCTGCTGTTGGCGCTGTGCACGCTGCCGCTGCTAGCCCTTGCCGATGAGACTCCGCCCCAGCCGAACCCCGATCCCTGGGAGTCCTTCAATCGCAAGGTCTTTGCCTTCAACGACTTTGCCGACCGTTACTTCCTCAAGCCGGTGGCGAAGGGATACGACACGGTCACTCCGCAGTTCCTGGAGAACGGCATCCACAATATGTTCGCCAACCTGGGCGAGGTGAGCGACATTCTGAACAGCCTGCTCCAGGCCAAATTCAAGAACAGCGCGATCAGCGGTGGCCGCTTGCTGCTCAACTCGACCGTCGGCCTGTTCGGCTTCTTCGACGTGGCCAGCAAGGTCGGCTGGCAGTCCCAGGACGAGGACTTCGGCCAGACCCTCGGCCATTGGGGCGTCGGACCGGGACCCTACGTGGTGCTGCCGTTCCTGGGGCCGCGCACCGTGCGCGACGGTTTCGGCAACATCGCCGATGTCTATACCGACCCGCTGCCTTATGTGGTCGAAGACGTGCCGACCCGCAACCAGCTGTATGCCCTGCGCATCGTCGACAGCCGCGCCCAGTTGCTCAAGGCCGAAGAGCTGGTCTCGGGCGATCGCTACATCTTCATGCGCGATGCCTACCTCCAGCGCCGCCAGTTCCTGATCAACGACGGCGTGGTGCAGGACACTTTCGGGGAGGACGAGGACTTCGACGAGGGCGAGCAGGACAAGGGCGAGCAGGACAAGGGCGAGCAGAAGTAAGCGTCGCTGCCATGGAATTGTCCGGACATTTTTCCGGACGTTGATAAACAAAGATGCTGATAAACGAAAAGGGCGCCGGTGGCGCCCTTTTCGTTTGGGAAATATCGTGGTCAGTCGTGGATGGCCTTGATCGACAGGCCGAGGATGTAGCCGGAGGGGTTCATCGCATCCACCCGGACGACCTGGGCCGAGGCGTCGAAGGGGAGGAGGTTGTCGCCTTCCTGGTCGATGTGGATTTCAACCTCGGTGCCTAGGGTCAGTTCGCGGTCGCTTTGCAGCAAGATGCCGGAGCCGCTGAGATCCCGGCAGCGCGCCGTGAAGCGTTCGCCGCCGCACTGAACCTGCACCGGCGTATTGATTTTCATGCGGATAAAGTTGCGTTTTTCGTCGTAGGCGCGGTGTTCCAAGGCCATCCGTTTGTCCTCCTGCATCACTTTAAGTCGCCCGCCGGGCGCGAAGCCCCACTAGCATAGCCGCCGCGTTTCCTTCACGCCAGTGACGCGGCCGGATCGACGATCCGTATTCGCGGCCTTGTCAGTTGTGGACTTTGGGTTTAGTCTTGCCGCCTCGATTTAACCTGCGATCCCGTCTATGTCATGTTTCCTGGCACAGCTGAAGGGCAATCGTCATGGACCGTGAAGCTCACCGTTTACTGGTCATCGACGACGAAGCCTTCGTGCGCGACAGTCTGGCGGCCTACCTGGAAGACTCCGGCTATATCGTCGATGAAGCCTCGGACGGCCGTCAGGGCCTGGAAATGTTCGAGCGCAATCAGCCGGACGTTGTGCTGCTGGACCTGAAAATGCCGAATATGGACGGCCTGGCCGTCCTCCAGGTGCTGGGCAACCATCCGTCCGACGTCCCCGTCATCGTGATTTCCGGAGCCGGCGTCATGAGCGACGTGGTGGAGGCTCTGCGCTACGGCGCCAGCGACTACCTGATCAAGCCCATCGCCGACATGGCCGTGCTGGAGCATTCCATCGCCCGCTGCCTGGAGCAGGGCCGCCTGCGCCGCGAAAACCAGCGCTACCGGCAACAGCTGGAGGATGCCAACCGCGAGCTGCAACAGAGCCTCAGCCTGTTGCAGCAGGACCAGCAGGCCGGGCGCCATGTGCAGATGCGCATGCTGCCGGCGCGGCCTTTGAATATCGGCGACTATCGCCTCAGCCATCGCATTTTCCCCTCGCTCTATCTCAGCGGCGACTTCGTCGACTACTTCACCGTGGGCGACCGCCACGTGGTGTTTTTCATCGCGGACGTGTCGGGCCACGGCGCCTCGTCGGCCTTCGTGACGGTGCTGCTGAAGAATCTGTTCGCGCGCAAGCGCAGCGATTTCGGCCATCGCCAGGACCGCTCCGTGCTGGCTCCGACCGCCATGCTGGAGCAGGCGAACCGCGAGCTGCTGGCCACGGAGATCGGCAAGCACGTCACCCTGTGCGTCGCCGCGCTCGATATTGTCGACAACAGCCTCTGTTACAGCGTCGCCGGCCATCTGCCGGCGCCGGTGCTGTGCGGTGGCGAGGAAGGATGCCGCTACCTGAAGGGCGATAACCCGCCCGTGGGATTGTTCGAGGACGCCAGTTACACCGAGGAGCGGCTACAATTGCCCGACCGGTTCACCATGACCCTGTTTTCCGACGGTGTGCTGGAAGTGCTGGCGGGCGATGGCTTGCTGGCGAAAGAGGAAAGGCTGCTGGCGGCGCTGTCGCCGGGATTCAATGGCATGGATGCGGTGGTCGATGCGCTGGGCTTACAGCGCGTGGCGGAGGCGCCGGATGATATCGCAGTGTTATTGGTCTCAAAAGGTGCGGGTTGATGCAGGCCGGTAAAATTCTGGTCGCCCAGCAGGGCGGCGCGTTCGTCATCAAGCTGGTGGGCGATGTTCGCCTGACCTTTTGCACGGCGTTGGATGATTTTCTCGATCGCATGTTCGGCACGGCGGGGTTTGTCAGCGTCATCATCGAGCTGGGCGAAGCCGAGAATATCGACAGCACCACGCTCGGGCAGCTGGCGAAGCTGGCGATTGCTGCCCAGCGCCGTCATCACCTGCGGCCGGTGCTGTTTTCGACCAATCCCAATATCACCCGCATCATCGACAGCATGGGCTTCGAGCGCGTGTTCGATATTCGCCAGGAACCGCTGCGCACCGACAAGCAACTGAGCGAGTTGCCGGTGGCCGAAGGCACCGAAAACAGCGTGCGGGAAAAGGTGATCGAGGCGCACCGGGTACTGATGGGAATGAACGAACATAATCGGGCGCAGTTCAACGAGCTGGTCTGTGCTCTGGAGGCGAGCCGCTGAAGCTGCCGCGCTCGTTGCGTTTCAGAAATCTCTTGGTATAGGGCTTCGTTGCCCGGCCCCCCACAAATCCTCATTGACTGTTCGTAAACTCCGGTTTTTTCGCTCCGGGCGCTTCGCGCCCTTTTTGCTCGCTGCGCTTCAGACTTCGTTCGCTACGCTTCGGGCCTCGCTTGCGACGCTCAGACATCCGTTCGTAAACTCCGGTTTTTACCCGCCGCGCCTTGCATTCCTCGCGCTGGTACGTTGTTGATGCCCCATCGACATGGAACAGCGATTAAGCGCCCAACACTTCCAGTTTGGCGCGGATGAATTGCTGGTGCGGAACATAGAGTAATTCCGCCACCTTGCGGATGAGGTGATCTTCGTATTTATCGATGTTTCCATCCGCGACCGCCACCCGCCAGAGCTGGCGGATCAGATGGAATTTTTCCTCATCCGAGTAGTGCTCGTTCAGGATGCTGGTGAATTCGTAGAGGGAGGTGGCGCGATTGCTGGCCGCTTCGGCATCCGCCAGCAGCGCGGTGGTGGCGGCATCGTCAAGCCGGAAGCCGTTGCGCAGCGCCGCGGCGATGGCCTGCCGCTCCCGCGCGTCGCTGCGATAATCCGCCTTGCCCAGCTCGATCAGCAGCGCCGCGGCGGCGAGTTGCTGACGATATTCGCTGTCTTCCAGTGCGTCTGGCAGCGCAAACAATTCTTTTAATTTGCTCAGCATGGATGCCGTTTCCTCGCGGGGTTCTGTTTGTTTTTCCGGTACCGATAAGACGCCCCGCGACGAATACTCTCAGCGCAGGACCGCCAGCTGCTGCTCCAGCGTGTGCTGGTCTTCGGCGAATTTGCGGATGCCCTCGGCCAGTTTTTCGGTGGCCATTGCGTCGGCGTTCAATCCAAAGCGGAAGCTGCTCTCGCTGTCGTGGAGGGCCGCTATCGGCGCTCCGGGGTTTTCCGGGCTCAACCTGCGGATTAGGACCCCTTCATCCTGCTCCAGTTCCTGCAGCAGTTGCGGGCTGATGGTGAGGCGGTCGCAGCCGGCCAGCTGCTCGACTTCGCCGGTGTTGCGGAAGCTGGCGCCCATCACGATGGTCCGGTAGCCGTGTTGCTTGTAGTAGTTGTAAATGCGCGTCACCGACAGCACGCCGGGGTCTTCGGCGGGCGCGTAGCTGGCGCGGCCGCTATGGGCCAGATGCCAATCCAGAATGCGGCCCACGAAGGGCGAGATGAGCGTCACGCCGGCATCGGCGCAGGCGGCGGCCTGGGTGAAGTTGAACAGCAGCGTGAGATTGCAGTGAATGCCTTCTTTTTCGAGGATCTCCGCGGCGCGAATCCCTTCCCAGGTCGAGGCGATTTTGATCAGCACGCGCTCGGGGCCGACGCCGGCCTGTGCATACAAATCGATCAGGCGGCGCGCTTTTTCGATGCAGGCCCGGCTGTCGAACGACAATCGCGCATCGACCTCGGTGGAGACGCGGCCCGGAATCAGCCGCAGGATTTCGCAGCCGATGGCCACCGCGAGTTTATCCACGCAGGCCGCAAGCCGCTCCGCGTCGCTGCCGGGTTGGGCCGCGGCCCAGTTCTGCGCGTCCGCCAGTTGCGTGTGGTAAGCGGGCAGCTGCGCGGCCTTGAGCAGCAGTGAAGGGTTGGTGGTCGCATCCAGCGGTTTGAAACGCGCAATCGCCTCGATATCGCCGGTGTCGGCAACCACGTCGGTGAATTGTTTCAACTGTTCCAGTTTATTGGCCATGTCGTGAAATCTGTCGAAAGGGGATTTCACGCATTAATAACAGGAATCGGCGGGGACTGAAAGCACTTCTCAGGCACTGGCTTGCAACAGCGCGAGCGCCTCGCGCAGGACATGAAGGTCGGCGCCGGCGCGCGGCGCGCGCTCGCTGAGATGCCGCCGAAAACGGCGCGCGCCGGCCTCGCCCTGATACAGGCCCAGGATATGGCGCGTGATGTGGTGCAGGGTGGAGCCTTCGCGCAACTGGGCCTCTATATAAGGCAGCAGTTCTTCGATGACGGCCGCGCGGGTTTTCGGCGGCGCATCGCGGCCGAACAGTTGTCGATCGACCTCGCTGAGCAGATAAGGATTGTGATACGCGGCGCGGCCGAGCATGACGCCGTCGACATGGCGCAGGTGCGCGTCGCTGTCGTCCAGTGTTTCGATGCCGCCGTTGATGACAATCGTCAGCGCAGGAAAATCCTGTTTGAGCCGGTACACATCGGCATAGCGCAGCGGCGGAATTTCGCGATTTTCCTTGGGGCTGAGTCCGCGCAGCCAGGCCTTGCGCGCGTGCACGATGAAGGTGTCGCAACCGGTCGCGGCGACGGTTTGCACGAAATCGGCCATGGCCTCGTAGCTGTCGAGATCGTCGATGCCGATGCGATGCTTGATCGTTACCGCAATCGAACACGCATCCTGCATGGCCTTGATGCAATCGGCCACCCGTTGCGGCTGCGCCATGAGGCAGGCGCCGAAGGCGCCGTTCTGAACGCGGTCGGAAGGACAGCCGCAATTCAGATTGACTTCGTCGTAACCCCATTGCTCGGCCAGGCGCGCGCAGGCCGCCAGCGCGGACGGATCGCTGCCGCCCAGTTGCAGGGCGATGGGATGCTCGCGCTCATCGAAGCGCAGCGAGCGTTCGGCCTTGCCGTGCAGCAATGCGCCGGATGTCACCATTTCCGTGTAGAGCAGCGCACGCTCGCTCAGCAGCCGCCAGAAATAGCGGCAGTGCCGGTCGCTTAAATCCAGCATGGGCGCAATACAGAAGCGATGATCTAAGGTCACTGACCGGTCCTGCCTTGTGGGGTTGAGCTCAGGTTTTGTTCGTGCCGTGGCGCGGGGTGCCCATAGTAGGGATTTTTACACGCGCTGGCCATTCGAAATTTACCGCGCCGACCGGGTCGTGCGCCGGCCGTGGATCGGTAGGGTTGCAATTAACGGAGCGGCGCTGCCGCGCGGGGCGATGCGATGGCTGATTCGATGCTGACGAATTCACTCTGCCTCAATAAAATTGACACCAGTGTTTTTAAAAGCGACAGCATAAAAATTCACATGAAAATTATTTTCAAAAATAAAATTACCCGGTTTTTTACGATTAATTTTTATCGTGAAGTCGCATAAAAACCACTATTCAAAATTTATTAAAAAAATAAAAATTTTTGATTTCAAGAGAATATGCGAATCCATTCACAACAAATAATCAGGGTTAAATATAAATTGATTTCGCGATGATTGAGGGGTAATTGGCAGTCATCGAGCGTAGTCGTCAAAGCGCCGCATGTTGCCATGCGGCCCGCGGAAAAAGCCATCATGCAACGTCGATGGCTGGGGCAATGTATCCCGAGGGCCAATAAAGGCCTGAATGTTGCGACGCGCGAAAGCGTGTTCCTCTCTGCTTAGTCCTTATGTCGTAAATCTGTTTGCACCCAATCCGTAACGCTGAATTTCGCGTTCGGTGTTATGGGGATTCTCTTTATGGAGGTAAGGACAATGAAAATTCCATCGCTTCTGCTGGGGGCAGTATTGACGGTCGGGCTGGTGCCATTTAGCAGCGCCAAAACGACCGACCTCGGCACCCTCGCCGAAGGCAGCACCCAGTACTTCTTCGACGCGGGTCTCAGCGACCATTTCACCAACTACATCAACTTCGATCTCGCCAGCGCGGGATCGTTATCCGATGGATTCATCTTTTCGCCAAACATGAAGAACATTTCGCGGATCAAGGATTTTTCCTTGTCTCTGCAAATGGACGAGGCCGGTTCCTGGATCAGCCTCGCCAGCTTCGGCAGTTCCGGTAATTTCAAGTCGAGTAATTTCTCGTTCGACAAACTGGTCGCGGGCAGTTATCGACTGGTGCTGGACGGCATCGGCAGCGGGTCTTTCGGCGGCAGCTATCTCACCGGCTTCAACGTGGCGGCCGCCACGCCGGAAGCGGAGACCTGGGCCATGCTGCTGGTCGGCTTCGGCCTGGTCGGCTATCAGCTGAGCCGCAAGCAGAAATCGCTGGAACAGCAGTTGCTGACCTGAAGCGCAATGTGAATCCGCTTTGTTGATCGCAGGCCGCGCTGCGTTGATGCAGGCGCAGCGCGGTGTTGCGAGACGGTCGACATTATTTTCACCCGTGGATTTTTTGCCGAGGTTCTGGCGGGGTGAGCCGTCGCCGATATTTTTCGCGGCTTTTGTTGCGGCGTAACGCGCTGCCGCCCGTGCGGCCGCCGTTCATGTGTGCCGGTGAATCCATTCAGCTGTATTGAGCCCGATGATATGGATCGTTCGAGTTTTGGTGCTTCACCCGGTTTGATGGCAGCGGACCCGTCGTTGGTGTTCCTGATCAAGTCATTGTTGTATCCCGTGGTTGCCGCCGCGAACCTGGCCGGATGCCTCTGGTATTGGCGCGAGCCTTTCAGCGGGCCGTATTTCCTGCTCGAAGTGCTGGCCTTCTTCTGCACCGCCTGCGTGCTCGACGTGGCGCGCCTGGACCAGCGCATGCAGAGCAGCCTGGTGCGCCGTTTCCTGGAAATCTGCCTGCGCTGGCTGATGGTGGTGGCCTTCGTCTGGGCGGTGATTTATTCCGCCGAGCTGGACGATCGCCTGCGCAGGCCGGTGTTGCTGAGCTGGGCGGCGCTGACGCCGCTCTGGCTGCTGATCGGCCAGATCGGCGCGCGCGCCATGCTGGTGCGGGTCGCGCCGCAACACATCGCGCCGCGGCGCGCGGTGGTGGTGGGGCTGACCGATCTTGGCGCGCGGCTCGCGGAAAAATTGCGCGAAGACCCTTTCCTGCGCATCGATTTTCTCGGCTTTTTCGACGAGCGCTCCAGCATGCGCTTATCCGAGCATCGCGGCGAGCGCCTGCTCGGCATGCCATCGACGCTGCCTGAATACATCGCCAGTCACGGCGTGAATCTGGTTTACATCACGCTGCCGATGATGCGACATCCGCGCATTCTCGATCTGCTCGACCTGCTCAGGGATTCAACCGTCTCGATTTATTTCGTGCCGGACATGTTTGTGTTCGATCTGATCCAGGCGCGCTTCGACCGCATCAATGGCATACCGGTGCTGGCGGTTTGCGAGTCGCCGTTTTACGGCATACGCGGCATCGCTAAACGCGCCAGCGATGTGCTGCTGGCTTCGTCGATACTGCTGCTGATCTGGCCGCTGTTATTGATCATCGGCGTGGGGGTGAAATTGAGCTCGCCGGGCCCCGCATTGTTCAAGCAGCGTCGTTACGGTTTGGATGGCAAGGAAATTGTTGTTTACAAGTTTCGCACGATGACGGTTTGCGAAGACGGCGGCACCATCGAACAAGCGCGCGTTAACGATCGGCGCATCACACCTTATGGAGGGTTTTTGCGACGCACGTCCCTCGATGAATTGCCACAGTTTCTTAATGTGCTGCAAGGACGCATGAGCATCGTTGGACCGCGGCCACATGCGGTCGCGCACAACGAGCAATACCGCAAGATCATCAACGGTTACATGATCCGGCACAAGGTGCGGCCGGGAATCACCGGGTTGGCTCAGGTCAACGGATTTCGCGGCGAAACGGCCAATCCCGACAGCATGGCCACGCGGATTCGCTATGACCTTGAATACTTGCGGACATGGTCCATGGCGCTCGATCTGAGCATTATTTTCAGAACCGTCACGGTCTTGCTGGGAGATAGAAATGCCTATTGAAAACCGCATCGGTGACGAACATCGCTCCACCGTCAGCGTGCGCCGCCGCGGCGTTGCACTGCTGGCGGCGGCGTTGATCGGCCTGACTGGCTGTGGACACAGCGGCGACAAAAACGGACAGGTCGTTGCTACGGTCGACGATAACGAAATCACGGTGTTGCAGTTGAACCGTCTGTTGCGTCAGGCCGGCGCGGATCCATCGGAAAAGAAACCGGTGCGCATGGCGCTGGATTCGCTGATCGATCAGGACCTGCTGCTGCAGGAAGCGCTGAAAGGAAAAATGGATCGCGATCCGGAAGTCGTGCAGGCGCTGGATGCCGCGCGCCGGCAAATCCTCGCGGATACCTACGCCGAGCGAATGATTTATCCGCAAACGCCGATCGGCGAATCCGAAGAGGAGGATTACTACAAAAATCATCCGCACCTGTTCAGCGAGCGCAAGGTTTACCAGGTTGAAACATTCAACCTCGAAGGTCCCGCGCCGGATGCGGAATTGCGTTCCGAACTGGACAACGCCCACAACGCCGATGAAGTCGAGCGCGTTCTCAAGCATCGAAACGCCAAATTCGAGCGGCAATCGGTGGTGCGCGCGGCGGAGCAGATTCCGCTGGAGATGCTCGAACAGTTCGCCTCCGCCAGTCGCGGCGACATCATCGTCGCGCCGGACACGGAAGGGCGAACGGTGCTGATGCAGATCAACGAAACACTGGGCAGACCGCTGTCGATGGAGCAGGCGCGGCCCTACATACATCAATTCCTGGTCGCGGGCCGCAATCGCGATGCCATGCAGGCGCGCGTCAAGGAACTGCGGGCCAAGGCGAAAGTGGTTTATCTGGGCGCGTTCGCGGAATCCGATGAAACCGCGGCCGCGCAACCGACGCCGGCGGGCGACGGCAAAACAGCCGCGCCCGTGGAACAGCGCGACGGATATCTGGAAAAAGGACTTTCGGGGCTGAAATAAACAGCGATCGCGAACGGGTCTCGGGCGCCGTCGGCACGGCGCCTTTGCGGCCCGGCGTATTTTCCCGAAATCAGCAGAGGCAGGTTATGCATTACCACATCGATGTAATGACGAGGGGAGCGATGACACGGGGGGCGATGACCGGGGCGGCCCGCTGCGTGCTGGCGTTTTGGCTGTTGTGCGCGCACGGCCTGGCGATGGCGCAAAGCGCCGGCGATTATCGCATCGGTCCCGGCGACGTCATCAAGGTCAATGTGTTTGGCCATTCCGATCTCAGCAATGAATTGCGCGTGAGCCAGGCGGGTTTCATTTCATTTCCCCTCATCGGCGAAGTGAAGGTGGACGGCCTCAGCACCGCGGACGCCGAGCACCAGATCGCCACGCGCCTGGAGAGCGGCGGTTTCCTGCGCCAACCGCAGGTCAACGTGCTGGTGATGCAGTTCGAAAGCCAGAAAATCTCGGTGATGGGGCAGGTGGTCAAGCCCGGGCAATATCCGCTGGATCGTTCCAGCCGGGTATTGGAATTGCTGGCGGCGGCCGGCGGCATCGACAACGCCACGGCGGGCGATCAGGCGGTGCTGCTGCGCAAGGACGGCCAGCGCCTGCCGCTCGACCTGCACGGATTGTTCGAGGGCGATCCCGCGCAAAATCCGCCGCTGGCGGCGGGCGACACGATTTACGTTCCGCGCGCGCCGCAATTTTATATCTATGGAGAAGTGCAGCGGCCCGGTGTTTACCGGCTGGAGCGCAACATGACGGTATCGCAGGCGATCACCGCGGGCGGCGGCCTCACGGTGCGCGGCACCGAGCGGCATCCGTTGGTGAAGCGGCATGGGGATGACGGCAAG
>Ga0153956_1000664_pt1 | contig 36086 bp, 38 predicted proteins | sample TSFL040MetaG_FD_104704 | JGI IMG/M metagenome (GOLD analysis project Ga0153956, IMG submission 104704) | Attine ant fungus gardens microbial communities from Florida, USA - TSFL040 MetaG | ecosystem: Host-associated > Fungi > Mycelium > Unclassified | place: USA: Florida, Wekiwa Springs... | reverse complement strand
TAGGGTGAGGGGCAAGCCGCCCCCAACACTTCGATGTTGCGTCGCGGCAAGCCTCTCGCCTATAAGCTTCTCATCCACCACGGACCCGGTGAAATTCCGGGTGGCTCTTCTGGCCGCCGATCCGCCAGACAACGCAAAACCTGCATGTTTTAGCGCGGCACCCCAGGACGCGGGTGCGGCCATGCTTTGCGAGATTTCATTTCATGCTGCTTTCATCCATTCGTCGAGATTGGTCCGCCAATCCCATGCGGGAGATGCTGGCCGGGGCGGTCGCGACCTTCGCGCTGATCCCCGAAGTCATCGCCTTTTCCTTCGTTGCCGGTGTCGATCCGCAGGTCGGGCTTTACGCCTCCTTCGTGATCGGTATCGTGATCGCCTTCAGCGGCGGCCGTCCGGCCATGATTTCGGCGGCGGCGGGATCGGTGGCGCTGGTCGCGGCCCCGCTGGTTCATGCCCACGGCCTGCCCTATCTGCTGGCGGCGGGCCTGCTTGCGGGCGTGATCCAGATCGTCTTCGGCCTTTTGCGCCTCGGCGTGCTGATGCGCTTCGTGTCGAAATCGGTCCGAACCGGTTTCGTCAATGCGCTGGCGATCCTGATCTTCGCCGCGCAACTGCCGCATATCCTCGGCGGCGGCTGGGCGACCTATGCCCTGCTGGCAGCGGGCGTCGCGATCATCTATCTCATGCCGCGCATCACGACGGCGATCCCGTCGCCGCTGATCTGCATTCTCGTGCTGACGGTTGCGGCGGTCGCGCTTCATCTTCCGGTGGCGACGGTCGCCGATCTCGGGAAACTGCCCGATTCGCTCCCGGTCTTCGGCCTGCCGGCCGTGCCGGCGACGCTGGAGACGCTGGAAATCATCGCCGGGCCGGCGCTCGCCATCGCCATGGTCGGCCTGCTCGAATCGATGATGACGGCGAGCGTCGTCGACGACCTCACCGACACGCCGAGTTCGAAGAACCGCGAATGCAGCGGCCTCGGCATTGCCAATCTCGCCGCGAGCCTCTTCGGCGGCATTGCCGGCTGCGGCATGATCGGCCAGACGGTCGGCAATGTGAAATATGGCGGGCGCGGCCGTCTTTCGACGCTGTTTGCCGGCGCCTTTCTGCTGATCCTGATGGTTCTCCTGCGGCCGTGGGTGTCGCAGGTGCCGGTGGCGGCGCTGGTCGCGATCATGGTCACCGTGTCGGTCGATACGTTCGACTGGTCCTCGCTGCGCGCGCTGGTGGTTCATCCGAAGACGTCGAGCATCGTGATGCTCGCGACCGTGCTCGTCACGGTGTTCAGCGCTAATCTCGCGCTCGGGGTCACGGTCGGCGTGCTGCTCAGCGGCGTGTTCTTCACCTTCAAGGTCGCCCGCCTGCTGAAGGTCGCTGTCGAGGAGGATGCGGTCACTGGCCGGTTGACCTACCGCGTTTCCGGCCAGGTTTTCTTCGCCTCGTCCGACGTTTTCGTCGAAGCCTTCGATATCCAAGGCGCGATCGGGCGTCCGGTGACCATCGACGTGTCGGAAGCGCATTTCTGGGACATTACGGCGGTCGCCGCCCTCGATCGGGTGGTGCAGCGGTTCCAGGCGCACGGCGTTTCGGCGGAAGTGAGGGGTCTCAACCGGGCAAGCTCGACGCTGATCGAAAGCCTCGACAGCCCGGTTGCCGCGCTCCAGGGCTGAGGCGGCGATTTGCCTTGCCGCCCGCTCCCAAAAGAATCGATCCTCGGATATACGAAGCAGGCGTCAAACACCCTAAATGAGAATCGATTTAGGCTAAAGATTGTGCGAAGTTCAACGCGCTGCCGGGTGCGGCTGCGATGACATGGTCGTTGAAATGCGAGCGGAGACTGTAGGCATTGTTGGGTAAGGTCCTGGTGTTCCTGGGTGGGCTGCTGGTGGTGGTGCTCTTCGTCGCGCTGCTTGCCCCGCTCTTCATAGACTGGACCGATTTTCGCAAGAATTTCGAGGATCAGGCGAGCCTGATCATCGGCAAGAAGGTCACCGTGCACGGCGCGGTCGACGCCCGGCTGCTGCCCTTTCCCGCCGTGACGATGCATGACGTGCGCGTCGGCACTGAAGCCGACGGCACGCCGCTGGTGCAGATCGCCGAATTCACCATGGATGCCGAGCTTGCGCCCTTCCTGTCCGGCGAGGCGCGCATCTTCAACATGCGCGTTTCCCGCCCGAAACTCCGGCTGCGCCTCCTGAAGGACGGAACGCTCGACTGGACGCGCGGCAGCGCCCCGCAGATCCCGGCCAAAACCGTCGTTCTTGAAAACGTGCGGGTCGATGGCGGCGAGGTGGAGTTCATCGACGAGCAATCCGGCCGCGTCCGTCATGTGACCGATCTCAATGCCGACATGTCGGCGAAGTCGCTCGCCGGCCCATGGCGCATCGAGGGCGACGGGGCGCTCGACGGCGAGCGCGGCACCTTCTCGATTTCCAGCAGCCAGCCCGACGAGCGCGGCGTGCTGCGCGTAAGGACCCGGCTTCTGCCGGAACAGCATCCGGTCAGCGTCGATCTCGACGGCGAGCTGCAACTGGTCAACCGCAAGCCAGATTATATCGGCTCCTTCTCGGCCGGCATCGAGACGAAGCAGAAGAGCGACGACCCGAAACAGGCCGAGCCGCGCGTCAAGGGCAAGTTCGAGCTGACCAACGAGCGCATCCGCGTGCCTGAATACCGGCTCGAAGTCGGCATGGTCGACGACCCTTACGTGGTGACCGGCGAGGCGACGCTCGATACCGGCAGCAACCCGGAATTCCTTCTGACCGCCGACGGCCAGCAGATCGACGTCAACCGTCTCGGCAACCGCGGCACCAACGGCAAGACGAGCCGGAGCGCTGCCGTCTCGGCCCGCCAGCGGCTGGCGACGCTGATCTCCATCGCGTCTGAAATCCCGGTGCCGCAGGTGCCGGGCAAGGCCACCTTCCGTCTGCCGGCGATCGTGGCCGGCGACACCACCGTCCGCGATGTGCAGCTCGACCTGCAGCCGGCGGGCAGGGGCTGGAAAGTCGACAAGGCGGTGGGCACGCTGCCCGGACGCACGCAGGTCGAGGCTGAGGGCGATCTGGTTCTGAAGGGCGACGCCAGTTTCAGCGGCAATATGGTGGTGGCGTCCAACCAGCCGTCGGGGCTTGCCGCATGGCTGACCAATGCCGTCGATCCGGCGATCCGCCAGTTGAAGCAGGCGGGCTTTTCCGCCGACGTCCATCTTGCCCGCGACCAGCAGCGTTTCGACAATCTCGAAATCGCGCTCGGCGGTGCGACGCTGAAAGGCCGCCTCGACCGGCAATCGCAGCCGGACCAGACGCCGACGCTTGCCGTCGACCTTTCCGGCGATGCCTTCGACCTCGACGCGCTCCGCGCTCTGACCGGCCTCTTCACCGGGCAGGAGCCGGGCGGCAACCTTCTCGATCACCGCATCAACGCGCATCTCAAGGCGGATACGTTTTCGGCCTTCGGCGTGCAGGCGGACAATGTCGAGACCACCTTCGGCATCGCGGATGGCAAGCTGGCGCTCGACAAGCTGACCGTACGCAGCCTCGCCGGCGCCGAAATCACCGCGACGGGGCGGGCGGAAGGCTCGCTTTCGGATCACAAGGGGTCCGGGGAAATCACCTTCAAGGCGGCCGATCCCGGTCCCTTTTTCGAGATGCTGAGCCAGCATCTGCCGCATCATCCGGTGGTCGATCGTCTGGTGCGCAACGCCGCCTGGTACGGCAACACCGCGCTTCGCGGCGCCGTGACGCTCGGCGGCGATCAGGGCAATGCGCTGGCGCTGACGCTTGCCGGCGTGTCGAACGGCAGCCGTGTCAATCTCGATTACCGCATGACGGACCTGCTGGCGTTTTCGAACAATGGCCAGACGACGCTCGAGGCGACGCTGGAAAACTCGGTGACGTCGATCCTCTTCGGGCAGGCGGGTCTCGATCCGCTGCCGGTGGAGGCGGACGCCAACGGCCGGCTGACGCTCAAGGTCGCGGCCAACGGCACCGATCCGGCCGACGCCTCGCTGACCTTCGCCACCGACAAGACCTCGTTTACCGCGAACGGCAAGGTGGATGTGCGTCCCGGCACGTTCCTCAACGGCAATATCGCCCTGTCGCTCGAAAGTGCCGACCTCGATCCCTACCTCGTCATGAACGGCATCGGCCTGCCGCAGATGGGCACCGGCCTTCCCGGCAAGCTGCAGACGAATGTGGCGGTGACGAGCGACAGCCTTGCCTTTTCCGACATCAAGGGCCAGTTCGCCGACGATACCGTCTCCGGCGCGTTGACCGTCGACCGCCGCCCGCCGGTGCTCACCGCCAGCGGCGAGATCGCGCTTGCGAGCGCCGACATGGCGTGGCTCGGCGAGGCGATCTACGGCCCGCTGACGGATGCCGCGACGGGGGCGCTGACCAAGGGCAAGCTCGGGCTGCCGCTCTTCACCGGCCTCGACGTCAACGTCAAGCTGACGGCCAAGCAGTTCTGGCCCGGCGTCTTCGGGCCGGTCTCCGATTTTTCCGCCAATGTCGCCTACAAGGGCGATGCGCTGCAGATGAACGATATCGCCGGCGCCTGGAACGGCGGCAAGCTCGGCGGCAGCGTGATGCTATCCAACGCCGACGGCGCGGCGCTGATGCAGACGAAGCTGACGCTTGCCGACGGCGATCTGGCGGCGGTGATCTGGCAGAAGGACAATGCGCCGGTCGCAAGCGGGCGGTTCGGCCTCGGCCTCAGCATGGAGGCGAGCGGCAAGAGCGTGGGCGATCTGGTGTCGGGCGCGAGCGGCTCCGGCGAAATCAAGCTCGGCGAGACGCATGTCCGCGGCCTCAACCTCGCCATCCTGCCGCCGCTGCTGGCCGCGACCGACCAGATTCAGGGCGATATCACCGCCGACAAGGTGAAGCCGATCGTGCAGACGCTGCTTGAGAACGGCGAAGCGGTGGTGAAATCGCTGACCATTCCCTTCAATATTTCCGGCGGCACGGTGCGGGTGCAGAACGTCGCAGCCCCCACCGAGCTTGCGGCCATCGTCGGCGATGTCGAACTCGACCTGCCGCAGCAGAGGCTGCGCGGCTCGCTCGGCCTGAGCTTCGATCCCGGCAGCGAGGCGGTGAACGGCGCCACGCCCGCGCTTCGCCTCGGCTTCGACGGCGCGCTTGCCGGCGCGCGCTCGATGCTGGACGTGACCGATATCACCAGCTTCCTGTCGGTGCGGGCTTTCGAGCGCGAGCGCCGCCGCGTCGAGCGGCTGCAGGCGAATGTTCTGGAAAAGCAGCGGCTGCGGCGCGAAGTGGCGCTCTTCAAGTTCACCGCTGCCCAGCGCGAGCTGGAGCGGCAGCGCGAGGCCGAGATCCAGCGCCAACGCGAGGCGGAGGAACAGCGCCTGAGGACGCTGGCGCAGCAAGCGGCGGCAGAGCGCAAGGCCGCCGACGACGCCAAGGCCAAGGCCGACGCGGAAGCGCGCGCCCGCGCCGACCTTCAGCGGCGGCAGGCCCCGACCGGCTCGCCGCTGCCGGGCGGCGGGAGCCTGAATTTCAATGAATTGCCGGGGATTGCGCAGTAGGGGCGCACGGTGTCGGGCTGCGGCCGGAGGGGCTATTTTTCGATCCGCTCCTTCAGCCACGAAAGCACATGAAGCCTCAGCGCCGACGAGAGGTTGCTCTCCGGCTCGCGGGCGTCGTCGATGTCGCGGATGAGGGCGGCGAGCGACAGGCCGCGGGCCTTGGCGATCTCCTGCAGCTCCTCCCAGAACGGGTCTTCCAGCGAAAAGCTGGTGCGATGGCCGTGCAGCGTCGCGGAGTGTTTGCGGATCATCGGACGTTCGCAAAATGATTCAAGGGGTTGAGGAATTGATTCACGCGCGCCTGGCAAGCGGCTGATTTCAATCGGCTTTGCCGGGTTCCGGCTTTTCGATGCGGCCGGCGCTGTGCGTCTTTTTGGCCTTTTCGTTCAGCGCCTTCGTCAGGGTCTTTTCCGCCTTGGTGCGGCCGTGGGCGATCCGGTTCTGCTCGGCCTGCTTTTCCTTTTCGGAGCGGGCCTGCTGCTTGCGGAACTGCCTGAGATTGACGACGTCGGCGGACATGGCGAACTTTCGACCTTCGAAAACGGGAAGGGGAAGCATTCGCTTCCCCTTGTCATGTCACTGCTTCTTGCGGAAGGCGTCGAGCGAGACGACCGATCCCGGCTTTTTCTCCTCGCCATCCTTGGCGGCGGCCTGCTCCTCCTCGCCTTCTGCGGCGACGGGGTAGGCGGTGATCTCGGCGGCGGGCAACTCTTCCTCGTCGCTCAGCGGCACATCGAACTCAAGCTCGAAGTTCACCGAGGGATCGTAGAAGCCGCGGATGGCGTTGAAGGGGATGACCAGCTTTTCCGGCACGTCGGAGAAGGAGAGGCCGATCTCGAAATGCGTCTCCGTGACCTTGAGTTCCCAGAACTGGTGCTGGATGACGATCGTCATCTGTTCGGGATATTTGGACTTCAGCATCTGCGAGATGCGAACGCCCGGCGCTCCGGTCAGGAAGGTGATGAAGAAATGATGGTCGCCGGGGAGGCGGCTGGTGGCGGCGACCTCGGTCAAAACCTTGCGAATGACCCCGCGCAGCGCGTCCTGTGCCAGAATGTCGTAGCGGATATGGTCCTGCCCCATGCTTTCCTGTCTTTCGTTGGCCTGCTTTTTGGAACGCTATATGCCATGCGGACGCTTGGGGAAACCCCCGTGACACGAGTCACGGCCGCGATCATACATGATATCGAAAAGGGAAAGAAGGTGAAGGCTTCTGTTGCCAGGTGCCTTCGGACCCCGCCTCAAGGGGCTAACCTAGAGGACTTGGAGCGGAATTCCCGCACCGCCATTAGGCAGCGAGAGCGTATTCCTTAGCGTTGTTGTCGTTTGCAACTACACTTGTGACCCGATAACGGCGGTATCATGCCGAGCGAAAAGCCGATCTTTACACCCTTGTCGATCCTGTTTCGCCCCCATCAAAAGCCGGCCCTCTTCGGTCGGTTTTTGGTGGAGGCGCCGGGTACCGCCCCCGGGTCCAATAGGTTTATTCCATCACCCGTTTATCGCCATAGCCGGCCCGAAGACCGGCAATGAGTGATATAGTGTTTTCCGCGGGCCGTGGAAAGGGCATTTGTCATAAATGCGTTGCCGTTTTCGGCCTTGCGGATCGAAAGCCGGGGAGAAGCGGCAAGGCGGCGGCTCCGCACGTTGGTTTTACCGGCCGATGGGCTTAAATAAGCAGACTTGAGAATCGGCGGCGGGTGCGATGAAGCAATATCTGGATCTCTTGAGCCATGTGATGGAAACCGGCAGCGATCGCGGCGACCGGACGGGGACGGGCACGCGCTCGGTCTTCGGCTATCAGATGCGCTTCGACCTTGCGGACGGCTTTCCCGTGCTGACGACGAAGAAGCTGCATCTGCGCTCGATCATCCACGAACTCCTCTGGTTCCTGAAGGGCGATACCAACATCGCCTATCTGAAGGAAAACGGCGTTTCCATCTGGGACGAATGGGCCGACGAGAACGGCGATCTCGGCCCGGTCTACGGCGCGCAATGGCGCTCCTGGCCGGCGCCGGACGGCGGCCATATCGACCAGATCGCGACGCTGGTCGAGGGCATCAAGACCAATCCCAATTCCCGCCGCCACATCGTCTCGGCCTGGAACCCGGCGCTCGTCGACGAGATGGCGCTGCCGCCCTGCCATTGCCTGTTCCAGTTCTACGTGGCCGACGGCCGGCTTTCCTGCCAGCTCTACCAGCGCTCGGCGGATATCTTTCTCGGTGTGCCGTTCAACATCGCCTCCTATGCGCTGCTGACGGCGATGGCGGCGCAGGTGACGGGGTTGAAGCCCGGCGATTTCGTCCACACGCTCGGCGACGCTCATCTCTACAAGAACCACTTCGATCAGGCGCGCGAGCAATTGAAGCGCAGGCCGAAGCTCTTGCCGGTGATGCGGATCAATCCCGACGTCCGGGACATTTTCTCGTTCCGCTACGAGGATTTCGAGCTGGTCGGCTACGAGGCCGACGCCAGCATCAAGGCGCCGATCGCGGTTTAAGGTGGGTGCCATGACGGAGCTTAAGACGACCATCGTGGTTGCCGTTTCCAGAAACGGCATCATCGGCAGGGACGGCGACATGCCCTGGCGCCTGTCGACCGATCTCAAGCGCTTCAAGGCGCTGACGATCGGCAAGCCGGTCATCATGGGTCGCAAGACCTTTCACTCGATCGGCAAGCCGCTGCCGGGGCGGCCGAACATCGTCGTCACCCGCGACGAGGGCTTTGCGGCAGAGGGGGTGACGGTGGCCCATTCCGTGCCCGCCGCGATCGAGCTTGCAACAGCGCTGGCGCGCGAAACGGGTGCCTCCGAGATTTGCGTGATCGGCGGCGGAGAAATTTACCGTCAGGCGATCGACAGGGCCGATATCCTGCATGTCACGCATGTCGACGCCGATGTGACGGGCGACACCGCCTTTCCGTTAATCGACCCGGCCGTGTGGGCGGCCGACGCGGAACTCGCCGTGCCGGCCGGCGAAAAGGACAGCTATCCGACCCGCTTCGTCACCTATCGGCGGCGTTGAGCGAAACTTTGCCGAACCGGCAAAAATCAACTATTTTCCGATAAATACCGATAAGGTCCTGAGGTTGCGTTGAAAGCGCGGGACGCGATACCTATAACGGATTCAGTCGGTGCCGTCCCTTGGGGCGGAGACCGCGGATCGGCACCAGCGAAGAGGTTTTAATGCCCTGGAGCAATCAGAACGGCGGCGGCCCTTGGGGCGGCGGCGGCAATAATCAGGGGCCTTGGGGGCAGGGACCGAACCGGCCGCGTGGCGGCGGTGGCGGTCCTCCGGATCTCGAGGACATGATCCGCCGCGGTCAGGATCGGCTGAAGGGCCTCGTGCCCGGCGGCTTCAACGGCGGCGTTTTCCTGGTGATCGCGGGCGCCATCGCCATTTTCTGGCTTATCCAGTGCATTTATACGGTCCAGCCCGACGAGCGCGGTGTGGAGCTGCGCTTCGGCCGGCCGCGCGACGAAGTCTCGATGCCGGGCCTGCATTTCCATCTGTGGCCGATGGACAAGGTCGAGATCGTCAAGGTCACGGAGCAGCAGCAGAATATCGGCGGCCGTTCCGCGTCGTCCACCAGTTCCGGCCTGATGCTGACGGGCGACCAGAACATCGTCAACGTGCAGTTCTCCGTGCTCTATACGGTAAGCGACCCGAAGGCCTATCTCTTCAACGTCGAAAACCCGGCGGAAACCCTGCAGCAGGTGGCCGAGAGCGCCATGCGCGAGGTCGTCGGCCGCCGTCCCGCCCAGGACGTCTTCCGCGACAACCGCCAGAAGGTGGCCGACGAGGTGAAGGCGATCATTCAGGACACGATGGACCGCTACGGCTCGGGCATTTCCATCAATGCCGTGCCGATCGAGGACGCATCGCCGCCGCGTGAAGTGGCCGACGCCTTCGACGAGGTGCAGCGCGCCAACCAGGACGAGGACCGTTTCGTCGAGGAGGCGAACCAGTACGCCAACCAGAAGCTCGGCCGCGCCCGCGGCGACGCCGCCCAGATCCGCGAAGAGGCGGCCGCCTACAAGGATCGCGTCGTCAAGGAGGCGCAGGGCGAGGCGCAGCGCTTCGTGTCCGTCTATGACGCCTATGCCAAGGCGCCGGAGATCACCCGCAAACGCATCTTCCTGGAAACCATGGAATCGGTCTTGAAGAATTCGAACAAGGTCGTCGTCGACGACAAGCAGGGCGTGCTGCCGCTGCTGCCGCTGAACGACATCGGCAAGGCGACCGCCGCGGCCGCCTCGCAACTGCCGGCGAAGGAGGTCAAGTGATGACGTCCAACCGTTTGCCGGCCATCCTGATCGCCGCGGGCATCGTGCTCCTGCTCTTCTACTCCTCGGTCTTCGTGGTCAATGCCCGCGAGCAGGCGATCGTCCTGCGCTTCGGGCAGATCCGCGAGGTTCGCTCGGAGCCCGGCCTTTATTTCAAGCTGCCCTTCGCCTTCATGGATGCGGACCGCGTCCAATACATTCAGGATCAGGAGCTGCGCTTCGATCTGGACAATATCCGCGTCCAGGTTTCCGGCGGCAAGTTCTACGAGGTGGACGCCTTCGTGATCTACCGGATCAAGGACCCGCGGCGCTTCCGCGAAACCGTGTCGGGTGACCGCGATGCGGCCGAATCGCGGCTGCGCACCCGCCTCGACGCCTCGCTTCGCCGGGTCTACGGTCTGCGCGGCTTCGAAGCGGCGCTCTCCAACGAGCGCGCCGAGATGATGGCCGAGGTTCGCGACGATCTGCATCGCGACGCCGAATCCCTCGGCCTCAACATCGAGGATGTCCGCATCCGCCGCACCGACCTCACGCAGGAGGTCTCGCAGCAGACCTATGAGCGGATGAAGGCCGAGCGCCTTGCCGAAGCCGAATTGATCCGTGCACGCGGCAATGAGGAAGGCCAGCGCCGCCGCGCCATCGCCGACCGCCAGGTCGTCGAGATCGTCGCCGACGCGCGCCGCGAAGGGGAAATCCTGCGCGGCGAGGGCGACGGCGAGCGCAACCGCGTCTTTGCGGATGCCTATTCGCGCGACCCGGCCTTCTTCGAGTTCTACCGCTCGATGGACGCCTACAATCAGGCGCTGACCTCGACCGGCACGACGTTGGTGCTGTCGCCGGACTCGGACTTCTTCCGCTATTTCCATAGCGCCGGCGGTTCGGCGGGGACGCCGCAGCCCGGCGCGCCGGCATTGGCGGCGCCTTCTGCACCGGCCGCGCCGGCCGCCAACTGAGTCCGCGCGCAGTCCGATTTTTCACCATCAGGGCCGCCCTTCGGGGCGGCCTTTGTCATGCGATGACGTGTCGGGGAAATTCTCGAAAAGGTGATTTCGCCCTTCATCAAACCGCCGTATGTTCGTGTTCAAACCCTCCCTTTCGATACGAGGAAACTTGATGGCTTCGACCATTCGCCCGACCTTGAGACGTTCGCTCGCGCTGCTTGCCGGCACTGTACTGGTTGCCGGACCGCTGCTGAGCGGCATCGAGGCGGCGCATGCGCAGGCGGCCGTCGCAGCGCCCGGCGTTCCGGCGCCGGGCCAAATTCCCGTGGCGCCGCCGGCTGCACCCGCTCCCGCGCCGCCGGCTGCCGCAGCGCCAGCCGGCACCGCCGGTCCGGCCTCGGTGGCCGATCTGGCGGCGGGTCTTCTCGATGCGGTGGTGAACATCTCGACCTCGCAGAAGGTGAAGGACGAGGGGGCGGGGCCTGCCTCGCCGCGCCTGCCGGAGGGCTCGCCCTTTCAGGAATTCTTCAACGACTTCTTCAAGGACAAGGCCGGGAAGAACAGCAACCGCAAGGTCAACTCGCTGGGCTCCGGCTTCGTCATCGATCCGCGCGGCTATATCGTCACCAACAACCACGTCATCGAAGGCGCCGACGACATCGAGGCGATCTTCCCGAACGGCACCAAGCTCAAGGCGAAGCTGATCGGCACCGACACGAAAACCGACCTCTCGGTCCTGAAGGTCGAGCCGAAGCAGCCGCTGACGGCGGTGAAGTTCGGCGATTCCGCCAGGATGCGCATCGGCGACTGGGTGATGGCGATCGGCAATCCCTTCGGGCTCGGCGGCTCGGTGAGCGTCGGCATCGTCTCGGCGCGCGGGCGCAACATCAATGCCGGCCCCTACGACAATTTCATCCAGACGGATGCGGCCATCAACAAGGGCAATTCCGGCGGTCCCCTGTTCAACATGAAGGGTGAGGTGATCGGCATCAACACCGCCATCATCTCGCCGAGCGGCGGCTCGATCGGCATCGGCTTCTCCGTTCCCTCGGAATTGGCCGAAGGGGTCGTCAAGCAGCTCATGGATTTCGGCGAGACCCGGCGCGGCTGGCTTGGCGTCCGCATTCAGCCGGTGACCGACGATGTGGCGGCAAGCCTGGGCTTGAGCGCCGCCAAGGGCGCGCTCGTCGCCGGTATCATCAAGGGTGGCCCGGTCGACAACGGTTCGATCAAGGCGGGCGACGTGATCCTGACATTCGACGGCAAGGCGGTGGGCGAAGTCCGCGACCTGCCGCGCGCCGTGGCGGAAAGCCCGGTGGGCAAGGAAGTGGACGTCGTCATCCTGCGGGACGGCAAGGAGCAGACCGTCAAGGTGACGCTCGGCCGGCTGGAGAGCGATCCGGCCAAGGCGGACGATAGCTCGTCCGGTCAGGTGCCCGACAGCGGCGTCCTCAATCCCGATGGCGAAGACGACGGCAGCGACGAGGCCGTGAAGCCCGATCAGGAACAGGGGCAGGGCGGCGGTGAGCAGGCTCCCGGCGAAGAGGTATCGAAGAGCATTCTCGGCATGACGCTTTCCGCCCTCGACGCCGAAAGCCGCAAATCCTTCGGCATCGCCGACAGCGTCGACGGCGTCGTCATCACCGATGTCGCCAAGGGCTCGCCGGCCGCCGACAAGGGCCTGAAGCCGGGAGAGGTCATCGTCGAGGTGGCGCAGGAATTCATGCAGTCGCCCGGCGCCGTCTCCACCAAGGTCGCATCCCTCAAGCGCGAGGGCCGGCGCAACGCCCAGATGATGATCGCCTCGGCCAACGGCGACCTGCGCTTCCTGGCTGTGCCGCTCGATTGAGCGGCGTCAGCCCATCTTGCGCTTTTCGAAGCGGATACGCAGCTTGGTTCCGGTGGCCTCGGCAAAGCGCTGGAGCGTCCGGGTCGAGGGCATGGAACGGCCGCTTTCCAGACGCGCGATGACGGCCTGGGTGGTTCCCATCGCCTTTGCCACATCTTCCTGCGTCATATGCGCCTCGGCGCGGGCGCGAATGAGCGCTTCGGCAAGCGCGAATTCTTCCTCCAGCGCATCATAGGCGGAGACATATTCGGGATCGTGGCGCCACTCTTCGAAGGCGTCAGCGGCAAGAAGGCTTTTTTCTTTTTTCATTTCACCTCCTTTGCCCGTTTCAAGGCGGCTTCGATCTCGCGGCGGGGCGTTTTCTGCGTCTTCTTTCGAAAGACATGAACGACCACGATGCGGTGTTCCCTGACGGTGACGTACAGCGCCCGCGCAATTCCGTCCCGCCCCTTGAGGCGCATCTCCCAAAGCGGTCCTTCGAGATGCTTGATGTAGGGTTCGCGCATCGCGAGAAGACCGTGGTCCTCGATCAGATGCGTAATGCGCTCGAAAGCGGCCCTCATCTCCACCGGGAGTTCATAGAGCGCCGACCTGACCCTCGCGTCGAAGAATTCGACTGACCACGTCATTGAAATATACCATTTTTGCAATGATCATCAATGTAAAAATGGTGGCGGCATATGGGGAGGTTGTCAACACCCCCGGTTGTGGCTCACGCCTTCACGAAATCCGCCTTGCGGTAGCCTTGGATGTAGAGGAGCGCCGTCAGGTCGCCGTGGTTGATGCGCATCCGGGCCTGGGCGGCGACGGTCGGTTTGGCGTGGAGGGCGACGCCGGAGCCGGCAAGCTGGAGCATGCCGAGATCGTTGGCGCCGTCGCCGACGGCGAGCGCGTCGCCGGGGGAAATGCCGAGCTTTTCGGTGATTTCGGTCAGCGCATCCACCTTGGCCTGCTTGCCGAGGATCGGCTCGGTGACGTGGCCTGTCAGGATGCCGCCGTCCTCGATCAGGATGTTGGCGCGGTTCTCGTCGAAATCGAGCGTGGCGGCGATGCGGCTGGTAAAGACGGTGAAGCCGCCGGAGACGAGCGCGGTGTAGTAGCCCTTGGCCTTCATCGTGGCGATCAGTTCGGGGCCGCCGGGCGTCAGCGTGATGCGCTTTGCGATCACCTCGTCGACCACCGAGATCGGCAGGCCCTTCAGCAGCGCGACGCGCTCGCGCAGCGCCGGTTCGAAGGCGATTTCGCCGTTCATGGCGCGCGCGGTGATTGCCGCGACCTTTTCCTTCAGGCCGACTTCGGCGGCGAGTTCGTCGATGCATTCCTGGCCGATCATCGTCGAATCCATGTCGGCGATCAGCAGCTTCTTGCGCCGGCTTTCCGCCTGCTGGATCACGAGGTCGATGGGCAGGCTGCCGATGACGGCGAGAATGCTCGCTTCCGCCGCGTCGACGTCGCTGCCGTCTTTCAGCGCCAGATCGCAGGCCACGCCGTCCGCCAGCCAATAGAGCCCGGAGGCTTTTACGGCGTCCGCGGCCTGTTCCGCGATCGACGGCGACAGAACGGGGTTTGACGGATTGGCAATAAGCGTGGCAACGAAGGCCATGATGGGAAACCTTAAAGACGATATCGACGCGATCCTGATAACCGGGCCGACCGCCAGCGGCAAGTCCGCTCTGGCCGTGGAACTGGCGCGCCGTCACGGTGGCGCGGTCGTCAATGCCGACAGCATGCAGGTCTATGATACGCTGCGGGTCCTGACGGCGCGGCCCTCCGACGACGAGATGCAGGGCATTGCCCATCACCTTTACGGCCATGTTCCCGCTGGCCAAGCCTATTCGACCGGCGAGTGGCTGCGCGAGGCGGAAGCGCTCGTCAGGAACTTGCGCGGGGCGGGGCGGATGCCCGTCTTTGTCGGCGGCACCGGGCTTTATTTCAAGGCGCTGACCGGCGGGCTTTCCGACATGCCGGCCATCCCCGCGCCGCTGCGTGAGCGGCTGCGCCTGCGCCTGACGGAGGAGGGGGCGGAGGCCCTGCATCGGGAGCTTGCGGCCAAGGACCCGGCGATGGCCGAAAGCCTCAATCCGCAGGACGGCCAGCGCATCGTGCGGGCGCTGGAGGTGTTGGAGGCGACCGGCCGGTCGATTGCCGCCTTTCAGGACCGGCGCGGTCCGATGATCGTCGATCCGGCGCGGGCGCGGAAGATCGTCGTGCTTCCCGACCGGGCGGTGCTGCATCGGCGCATCAACGGGCGGTTCGAAAAGATGCTTGCTACGGGGGCGGAGGACGAAGTGCGGGCCTTGCTGGCGCTCGGCCTCAAGCCGGAGATGCCGGTGATGAAGGCGATCGGCGTGTCGCAGATCGCCGCGCTGCTGCGGGGCGAGATCGGCCGCGCCGAGGTGATCGCGACGGGATCGGCCGCCACGCGCCAATATGCCAAGCGCCAGATGACGTGGTTCCGCAACCAGATGGACGAGAGCTGGGAGCGTATCCAGCCGTAGCTCAATCCTTGTTGTAGAGGCTGCTCAGCGGCTTCTTGAGAAGGCTGTCGCGAAGCGAGGGCCGGTTTGCCGGCTGCTCGCTCGGCATGGCGGTTCCGTCCGGGCGGACGTCGCGGCGGAGTTCGGCAAGCCGGTCCTCGATCGAGGTCGAGCGGGCCGCGCCGAAGACGGCGCCGCCGGGCGAGCGCGGCAGCATGTCGGGGCGGTAGGGCTCGATCGGCGGGGCGTCCACGGCGCGCGCCGCGGGCGGTGTTTCGCCATAGTCCTGTCCGGCGCGGGGCTCTTCCGCAACGGCGGCGGCGGCATAGCTTTGCTGGAAGGCGGAAATGTCGGGGCCGGAGATCGCCCGCATGCGGGCGACGATGGTGCGCAGGTCCACCGCGACGGCCTCTTCCTCGGTGCCTTTCTCGACCGCGCCGCCGTGCGCCTTCGGCAGCAGGTGTTCCTCGACGCGGGAGAAGCGCATGCGCATCGGCACGGCGATGGCTTCGCCGAAGGCGATGGCCTCGCCGTTGCCGATCGAGGAAATGAAGCTGGTCGTCGAGATCGATGAGTTCGGAATGGCCGAGCGGATGATTTCCTGGTCGCGCTCGTTGGCAAGCCGCATGGCGAAGACGGTGGAGCACTGCGACAGGATGGTCTGGTCGAGTTCGCCCGGCCGCTGGGTGATGATGCCGAGCGAGACGCCGTATTTGCGGCCTTCCTTGGCGATGCGGGCGATGGCGTGGCGCGTCGGGAAGAAGCCGAGATCGGGGTCGGAGGGAATGTAGCGGTGCGCCTCCTCGCAGACCACCAGCATGTGGACCGCGCCTTCGCTCCAGAGCGCCAGTTCGAAGGCCATGCGGCAGAGCACGGAGGCGACGGAATTGACCACCTCGGACGGAATGCCGGAAAGCTGGAAGGTGCAGATCGGCCGGTCGTCGCCGGGAATGCGGAAAATATGCGCGATCGTCTCCATGATCGTGTCGCTGATCGTGTTGTTGGAGAACATGAAGTGATAGCGCGGGTCGTTGATCGCCGACACGATGCGGATCTTGAGCGCGCGGAGATGCGGCTTCTCCTGCCGTCCTTCGAGCCGGCCGATCCGCTCGTCGATCAGGGCCAGAAGATCGGCGATGCGGTAGGGCACGGGCGTGTCGGCCGTGATCGAGCTTTTCTCGTTGTGGCGGCGCATGAGCGGTGAATCGTGGCCGCGGAAGGCGCGTTTCGCCTCGGGAATGATGTCGCGCAGCAGGTCCAGTTCGTCGGCGCTCGGCGGGCGGCCGCGGAAGATGACTTCGGCGAATTCCTCGAGTCGCATCAGCCAGAAGGGCAGGTCGAGCGTGTCGGTGTCGATCACCACGGAATGGTCGGGGAAGGCGGCGGCGAATTCGTTGTGCGGATCGAGGATGAGGACGCGCAGCTTCGGATCGGCGCCGATCGCCTTGTGGAGCAGCAGCGACACGGCCGTCGACTTGCCGACGCCGGTGGAGCCGACCACGGCGAAGTGCCGCGACAGCATCGAGGGGACGTGAATGGTCGCCTCGATCGATTCGTCCTGCGTCAGGTTGCCGATGACGCAGATGTCGCGATGGCCGGAATCGTAGATGCGCTTCAGGTCGTTCGCGCGGATGCGGTGGGCGATGGCGCCGAGATAGGGGTAGGACGAGATGCCGGTGGAGAATTCCTCGTGGCCGTCGGGATCGACGCGGACCTCGCCGAGCAGCTCCACCTCGATACGGAAGAGGTTGTCCTGGCCTTCGCCCCAGGCATCGCCGTGGGTGGTCATCGAATAGACCAGCGCCGCGATGCGGTTGCCGCCGACATTGATGGAGATCAGCCGGCCGACCGACCAGAGTTCGGTCAGTTCCGTGCCGCCCTCGGCGGCGGTGGCGGCGATGGTGGCCCGCGATCCGCTGCATGCGACGACGCGGCCGAGGAAACGGTTTCCCGGCGTCAGTTGGTCGCGGCGGTCGGCCCGCCCGCCCGGATCCTGCGTTTGCGTGTCGATATTCGACAAACGGATTTCTCCTGCTTGGACGACGACAATATAAGTGCGGGTTTAACAAACCCCTTTCAGCCAGCCTTTTCGAGCTTGGGAGGCCGGCCCATGCGCGGATGGCTATTTTTATTGCGGCACGCGTTGACGTTATGAAATTTTCTGTCTAACAATTCCGGCCATGAAGATTTCGACGGTTCTTATCGTGGTGGGAAGGCGCATGGGCAGGATGGTGTAACCATCCGGCGATAGCCACCCATGCGCTACAAGACAGGCTCCCCCAGGAGCCTTTTTTTATTCCCGAAATCGGGCTTCAAGCTTTCGGCACAATCAGCACACAGTGGAACAATGGCATGACCGGCACAGACAATCAGGCGAGCGGCAATCGAATGACGGGAGCGGAAATCGTTCTGCGGGCGCTCAAGGACAACGGCGTCGAGCACATTTTCGGCTATCCGGGCGGCGCGGTGCTGCCGATCTATGACGAGATCTTCCAGCAGGACGACGTAAAGCACATTCTCGTTCGCCACGAGCAGGGTGCGGGCCATGCGGCGGAAGGCTATGCGCGCTCCACCGGCAAGGTCGGCGTCATGCTGGTCACCTCCGGTCCGGGCGCGACCAATGCGGTGACGCCGCTGCAGGACGCGCTGATGGACAGCATTCCGCTGGTTTGCCTCAGCGGCCAGGTTCCGACGACGCTGATCGGCTCCGACGCCTTCCAGGAATGCGACACGGTCGGGATCACCCGTCCCTGCACCAAGCACAACTGGCTGGTCAAGAACGTCGACGATCTGGCGCGCACCATCCATGAGGCCTTCCGCATCGCCCAGACCGGCCGCCCCGGCCCCGTCGTCGTCGATATCCCGAAGGACATCCAGTTCGCGACCGGCACCTACACGCCGCCGGAGGCGAACACGATCCAGAAGAGCTATCAGCCGAAGGTCCAGGGCGACCTCAACAGGATTTCCGCGGCGATCGAACTGATGGCCGGCGCGAAGCGTCCGGTCTTCTATACCGGCGGCGGCGTCGTCAATTCCGGCCCGGAAGCGACGCGCCTGCTGCGCGAGCTGGTCGAACTCACCGGCTTCCCGATCACCTCGACATTGATGGGCCTCGGCTGCTATCCGGCCTCGGGCAAGAACTGGCTCGGCATGCTCGGCATGCACGGCTCCTACGAGGCCAACATGGCGATGCACGATTGCGACGTCATGGTCTGCGTCGGCGCCCGTTTCGACGACCGCATCACCGGCCGCCTGAACGCGTTTTCGCCGAATTCGAAGAAGATCCATATCGATATCGATCCGTCCTCGATCAACAAGAACGTCCATGCCGACATCGGCATTCTCGGCGACGTCGGCAACGTGCTCGAAGACATGGTCCGCCTGTGGCGGGCGCTGCCGAAGAAGCCGGAGCGTGCCCAGACCGCCGAATGGTGGGCGAACATCGAGCGCTGGCGCGCGCGCAACTCCTTCGCCTACAGGCCGAGCGAAGACGTCATCATGCCGCAATACGCCATCCAGCGGCTCTATGAGCTGACCAAGGACCGCGATACCTACATCACGACCGAAGTCGGGCAGCATCAGATGTGGGCGGCGCAGTTCTTCGGCTTCGAGCAGCCGAACCGCTGGATGACCTCGGGCGGCCTCGGCACCATGGGCTACGGCCTGCCGGCGGCGCTGGGCGTGCAGATCGCCCATCCCGAAAGCCTCGTCATCGACATCGCCGGCGATGCCTCGATCCAGATGTGCATTCAGGAAATGTCGGCGGCGATCCAGCACAATGCGCCGATCAAGATCTTCATCCTGAACAACCAGTATATGGGCATGGTGCGCCAGTGGCAGCAGCTGCTGCACGGCAACCGCCTGTCCAACTCCTATACCGAGGCCATGCCGGACTTCGTCAAGCTGGCGGAGGCCTATGGCGCCGTCGGCCTGCGCTGCGAAAAGCCGGGCGATCTCGACGCCGCCATCCAGGAGATGATCGACGTCAAGAAGCCGGTGATCTTCGATTGCCGCGTGGCCAATCTCGCCAACTGCTTCCCGATGATCCCCTCGGGCAAGGCGCATAACGAGATGCTGCTGCCCGACGAGGCGACCGACGAAGCCGTCGCCAACGCCATCGACGCCAAGGGCCGCCAGCTCGTCTAACGAACACGGAAAGACAGGAACCATGAACGCACACCTTCAACCCACGGGCTCCGCCTATTTCATCTCGCCCGAGACGGCGGCGGCCGAGAGCCATACGCTTTCCGTCCTCGTCGACAACGAGCCGGGCGTCCTTGCCCGCGTCATAGGCCTCTTCTCCGGCCGCGGCTACAACATCGAGAGCCTGACCGTCTCGGAAACCGAGCATCAGGCGCATCTGTCGCGCATCACCGTCGTCACGCGCGGCACGCCGCAGGTGCTGGAGCAGATCAAGGCGCAGCTGGAGCGCATCGTTCCGGTGCATCGCGTCGTCGACCTGACGGTCCGGGCGCGCGAACTCGGCCAGGAGCGGCCGATCGAGCGGGAAGTGGCCCTCGTCAAGGTGGTCGGCACCGGCGAAACGCGCGCCGAAGCGCTTCGCCTTGCCGACGCCTTCCACGCCAAGGTGGTGGACGCGACCGTCGAACACTTCATTTTCGAGATCACCGGCAAGTCCTCGAAGATCGACCAGTTCCTGGCGATCATCAAGCCGCTCGGCCTGCACGAAGTCTGCCGCACCGGCATCGCCGCCATGAACCGCGGCTCGCAGGGGATGTAACGGCCGGCACGCTCACATCTTCCGTCATTCCTGTGCTTGTCACAGGAAACCAGTCACGGCGCGTCTGCGCCGTGAAAAAAACTCTTTCAGCCCAAAGACTTGGGCCTGCTGGTTCCCTGTGACAAGCACAGGGATGACGGAGCGTGGGGTTACGTTCGCTGCCCCAAGAGACCTGTCCCGCAGCTTCCGCCGTCCGGATAGAGCGACATGTCACCATGACAATCGAAGACTGGTTCTTGCGCCCGGCTGAGTGATATCCCACGAGAATGCGGCCTTGCGGGCCGAAGGGACAAGACTATGCCACTGGACACGCTTCTCGCACTCTTTCTGTTTGCGTTCACGACCTCGATCACGCCCGGCCCGAACAACATGATGCTGTTCGCTTCCGGCGTGAATTTCGGTTTCCGCCGGACCATTCCGCACATGCTCGGCATCGGCGCCGGCTTCTTTTCGCTGCTGCTCGGCGTCGGTCTTGGCCTCGGCGCGGTGCTGCACACTATGCCGCTGGTCTATCTGGTGCTGAAATTCGCCGGCGGCGCCTATCTCGTCTGGATCGCATGGAAGATCGCGACCTCCCGGTCGCTGAGCGAGAAGGAAAGCGGGACGCAGCCGATGTCCTTTGCGGCGGCGGCCGCGTTCCAATGGGTCAATCCGAAGGCCTGGGTCATGGCCGTCACCGCCATGGCGACCTACACGATCCCGCAGCTTTATTTCGCAAGCGTGCTGATCGTGGGCGCGGCCTTCGCAATCGTCAACGTGCCGAGCGTCTCCACCTGGGCCGGCTTCGGCTCGGCGCTGCGCGACTGGCTTTCCGATCCCGTCCGGCTGAAATGGTTCAACGTCACCATGGCCATTCTGCTGGTGCTCAGCCTTTGGCCGATGCTAAGGTAGCCCTCGGATTCCGGAGGGCGCCATGTCGCACGATCATTCCCACCATCACGGCCACGATCATCACGATCACGACAACCATTATTCCGACATGCAGGCGCGGGTGAGGGCGCTCGAAACGCTGCTGACGGAGAAGGGACTGCTCGATCCGAAGGCCATCGACGCGATCGTCGAGACCTACGAGACGAAGGTCGGGCCGCGCAACGGCGCTGCCGTCGTGGCGAAGGCCTGGGTCGATCCCGAATTCGCCGGCTGGCTGCGGCGCGATGCGACGGCGGCGATCGCCAGCCTCGGCTTCACCGGCCGCCAGGGCGAGCATATGCGCGCGGTCTTCAATACGCCCGACACCCACAATCTCGTCGTCTGCACGCTCTGCTCCTGCTATCCTTGGTCGGTGCTCGGCCTGCCGCCCGTCTGGTATAAGGCGCCGGCCTATCGCTCGCGCGCGGTCATCGATCCTCGCGCGGTGCTTGAGGAATTCGGGCTAAATCTGCCGGACACGAAGAAAATCCGCGTCTGGGATTCCACGGCCGAGCTGCGCTATCTGGTGATTCCGGAGCGGCCGGAGGGTACGGATAGTCTCACCGAGGCGCAGCTTGCCGCGCTCGTCAGCCGCGATGCGATGATCGGCACGGCGATCGCCTCCCGCCCGGAGGTGACGGCATGAACGGTCCCCACGATCTGGGTGGGCAGATGGGTTTCGGCCCCGTCGCGCCCGAACGCGACGAGCCTTATTTCCATGCCGAATGGGAAAAGCGCGCTCTCGGCATCACGCTTTCCTGCGGCGCTTTCGGCGCGTGGAACATCGACGAGAGCCGGCACGCGCGCGAAAGCATTCCGCCGGCCGATTATCTTTCCGCGAGCTATTACGAGATCTGGATTCGCGCCGTCGATACGCTGCTGGAGCGCCATGGCTTCGCCACCCACGAAGAGCTGCTTTCCGGCCATATGAGCGGACCCGGCAAAACACCGAAGCGGGTGCTGAAGGCGGATATGGTCGCGGGCGTTCTTGCCAAGGGCGGGCCTTGCGACCGGCCGCTCGACACGCCGGCGCGCTTTGCCGTCGGCGACCGGGTGCGGACGAAAAACTTCAATCCGCAAACGCATACGCGCCTGCCGCGCTACGCCCGCGCCAAGGCCGGCGTCGTCGAAGCGGTTCAGGGGACATTCGTCTTCCCCGACGACAATGCGCACGGCAAGGGCGAGAACCCGCAATGGGTCTATACCGTCGTCTTCGACGCGCCGGAAATATGGGGCGAGGGCGCCGACCCGACGCTCACCGTCTCCATCGACGCCTGGGAGAGCTATCTTGAGCGCCTGTGAGGTGCCGTCGCCGCTGGCGCAATCGCCGCTGCTGCCGAAATCGGCGGACGGAGAACCGGTGTTTCCCGAACCCTGGGCGGCCGAAGCCTTCGCCATGACCGTGCACCTGCACGCAAGCGGTGTTTTCAGCTGGAACGAATGGGCCGAACACCTGTCGGCGGAAGTCCACAAGCCCGGCAGGGCCGAGGACGGCAGCGATTACTACGAATGCTGGGTCGCCGCGCTGTCGGCGCTTCTGACCGAAAAGGGCATCGCCTCCGCCGACGATATCCTCGCGCTCCAGCGGAGCTGGCAGCGCGCGGCGGAAGCAACCCCGCACGGCAAGCCGATCGTATTGGAGAACGATCCTGAGCGTTGAGCTCACGTCGGAAACTGCTTGTAGCATTCCTCCGCCACCCGCCGCAGCGTGTCGCGCGGGATGTCGCCGGTGACGGCGTAGCCGAGTTCGCCGTCGATCCAGTAGAAAGTCTCGACCGGGCCGGCATTGGCGAAGCGGAAGCTCGTCGTGTCGTTGTTCTCGTTGCGGCCGATCAGCACCGTGATCCGCTTGCCGGTCGCATCCTCATACATGAAGAGCGCCCCCGGCGTGTCGTTGACCGGCAGGAGCCGCCCGCCGACCAGATGAAAACCGAGGGTTTGCAGGCTCGGCACCTTGAGATCGGCGATGCCGAGCCGCTTGCCGAGCCAGGCGGCGAGGTGGGCTTCCTGGTCGGCGCCGACTTCGACCGGATGCCGGACCTCGCTGGCATAGATGACGAAGGCGGATTGCGCCTGGCGCGGCAGCGTTTCGAGCGCGGTCAGGCGAAGCTCGGGCGGCGAGAGGAGCGGCGGCCCGTAATGTCCGGCGGCCGTGCCGAGGACGAAGATGCCGGCGGCGGCGGCGGCCATGGCAAGGCGCCGCGGCCAGACCCGGCGGTGCGCTTCGCCGCGCGGACGAAGCAGCGCGCCATCCTCGGCCTTCTCGACCGCGTAAGGGGCGAAGAGCGCCCGGATGCCGTCGTTCTGCTCGCGCCATGCGGCGATCAGGGCGGCGTCCTCGGGATTGTCGTCAAGCCAGGCGGTGACGCGGGCGCGGTCTTCCGGCAACAGCCGGTCGTCGGCGAAGGCGTGAAGGTCCGCTTCGGTCACGGCGGGGGGTCGTTCGTTCATTTCGGTCTCCGAAGCGCAATGACATTGCCGGCATTCATCAGGTTGGTCAGCCGCAGGCGGGCGCGCGACAGGCGCGACATCACCGTGCCGATCGGGATCTCCAGCATCTCGGCCACATCGCGGTAGCTGTGGCCCTCGACGACCACGAGCATCAGGATCGCCCGGCTTTCCGGCGGCAGGCTGTTGAGGGCGGCTTCCAGCCGCGAGCGTTCGAGCGGATCGCCGTCCTTTTCCTCGGACGGCAGACCGGCGCTTTCCTCTATGTCGACGAGTTCGTGGCGGCCGCGCCGGCGCAGGCCGCTGCGGTGAAGATTGGTCATGATCGTCGTCAGCCAGGCGCGCAGATTGACGCCGCGCCACTGGCTGCGGCGGGCGAGCGCCTTTTCCACGCAATCCTGCAGCAGATCCTCGCCATCCGCATCCGAGCGCGCAAGGCTGCGGGAATAGCGCCTCAGCGTCGGCATCAGCGCCAGGATTTCGGCTTCGAACGTGCCGGACGCGGGGGAGGATGTCCCCGCGTCCCCGTCGTTCCGGCTATGGCCGCGCGGCATTCCAGACGCCTTTCATGCCGTCGCCGCTGACGTCGCCGGCCTTGGTGTCCTTGATCCAGAGATAAAGCGGCATACCGTCCTTGGCCCATTGTTTCTTCCCGTCCTTGCGGGTGACGACCGAATATGCACCGCTCGGCTTGGCGTTGTCACCCACCATGAAGGGCGGCCAGTTCTTGGCGCAGTCGTTGTTGCAGTTGGAGACGTCCTTCTTGTCGTTCTTGAAGGTGTAGAGCGTCATGCCCTTCTCATCGGCGAGGACCTTGCCCTTCGCGGTCTCGACGACCTTGACGGGGGCGTCGGCGAAGGCGGCGGTCGCCGCGGTGGTGGCAAGGACGAGGACGGATAAGGAAAGTACGGCTTTCATGGCGTGTTCTCCCGAGGATACGAGGGCGCGCGGTGGTGCGTGCCGATGGTGAGACGCCGCCGGGCGTCATCCTATTCCCATCTCATGCCGATTTTTATCGCTTGCGCGCGCGCCGCGAATCCTGCCAAGTCGCTCGCTATGCAATTCGCACCGCAACAAGACGAAGCGCTCAAGGCTGTTGCCGAATGGCTGAAGGAGGGCAAGGCGCCGCTGTTCCGCCTGTTCGGCTATGCCGGCACCGGCAAGACGACGCTTGCGCGGCATTTCGCCGAGCATGTCGACGGCGAGGTGCTGTTTGCCGCCTTCACCGGCAAGGCCGCGCAGGTGCTGCGCTCCAAGGGCGCGAGCAACGCCAAGACCATCCATTCGCTGATCTATCGCCCGCGCGGCGAGGAGGCGGTGGAGGACGAGGAGACCGGCAAGACCTCCATCGCGCCGATGTTCACCATCAACCGCCAGAGCCCGGTCGCCAAGGCGGCGCTGATCATCGTCGACGAATGCTCGATGGTGGACGAGGCGCTCGGCAAGGACCTGATGAGCTTCGGCACGCCGATCCTCGTGCTCGGCGATCCTGGCCAGTTGCCGCCGGTTTCCGGCGGCGGCTATTTCACCAGCCAGGAGCCGGACTATCTGCTGACGGATATCCACCGCCAGGCCCGTGACAATCCGATCATCCAGCTTGCCATGCAGGTGCGCGAGGGCAACGAGATCGGCTACGGCGATTATGGCGCGGCAAAGGTCATCTCCAAGAATGAGGTGACGCAGCCGCTGGTGTTGGATGCCGATCAGGTGCTCGTCGGCACCAACCGCATGCGCCGCCGCTACAATCAGCGTCTGCGCGAGCTGAAAGGCTTTTCCGCCGGCTACCCGCAATCCGGCGACAAGCTGGTCTGCCTGCGCAACGACCCGGCAAAGGGCCTGCTCAACGGCTCGCTCTGGCAGGTGATGACCTCGTCGCGGGAGACGACCAAGCCCGGCATCAACCTCCTGATCAAGCCGGAAGACGACGACATGGATCGCGGGGCCGCCAAGATCAAGCTCCTGAAGCAGGCCTTCGAGGATATCGAGAGCGAAATCCCCTGGTCGACCCGCAAGCGCTACGACGAATTCGACTACGGCTATGCCCTGACCGTCCACAAGGCGCAGGGCTCGCAGTGGAACAACGTCGTCCTCTTCGACGAAAGCTGGGCCTTCCGCGACACCCGCGAACGCTGGCTCTACACCGCAATCACCCGCGCCGCCGAGACGCTGACGATCGTGCGCTAAGCGCTGCCGGTCCTCGGCTGTGGCCTCAGTTCCAGAACCATGATTTCTGCTGCTCGCCGGCCGCCTGCGATGGCGTCAGGCCGATCTCCGCAAGTTGCTCTCGGGTCAGCGCCGCCAGCGCGCGGGCGTAGCGGCGCCTTTCGATGTAGCGACGGATGCAGGCGGAAAGCGTGGCGCGGAGGCCGGTTCGGGCGGGCGCGCGGCAGGCTTCGTCTCTTTCCTCGTTTTCGGCTTTCGTTCCCGGCATCGCGGTCTTCCTTGGTCGTCAATTCGCTGTGCCGACAGGAATAGCGCTGGCCTATCGTCAAAAGGAAGCTTATGGAAGTTATGCAATCCATAAGGATTTCTTTTGATGAATCTCGATCAACTCGCCGCCTTCATCGACGTCGTCGAGCTTGGAAGCTTCACCGCGGCGGCCGACAAGGCGGGGTTGACCCAGCCCGCCGTCAGCCAGCAGGTGAAGCAGCTCGAACGGGATTTGGGCGTACGCCTGATCGAGCGCGTCGGCCGCAGGGCGCAGCCGTCGCCTGCCGGTGCGGAGCTTCTAGGCCATGCGCGGCGCGTCATCGAGGAATGCGCTGCGGCGCGCGCTGCCATGGCGCCCTACCGGGACGGGGCGGTGGGACGCGTGCGCATCGGCAGCGGCGGCACGGCCGCCGCCCACCTGCTGCCGCCGGTCGTCGCCGCGGCGAAGAGGCGGATGCCCGGCCTCGAAATCACCGTCCGCATCGGCAATACCGACGAGGTGCTGCGGGCCATCGAGGCCAACGCGCTCGACCTCGCGGTCGTCACCCTGCCGGCCGCCGGCCGTTCGCTGGAGGTCGAGCCGTTCTACGAGGACGAATTGCTGGCGGTCGGGCCGAAGGGAAGCGAAATCCCCGAAGGCGGGCCGGACGCGGCCTTTCTCCGCGACCGCATCCTGATGCTTTACGAAGGCGGCCACACGCGGACGACGACCGACGACTGGTTCGCCGAGGCCGGCATTCGTGCGCAGCCGGCCATGGAGTTCGGCAGCGTCGAGGCGATCAAGGAACTGGTGGCGGCCGGGCTCGGCTGGTCGCTGCTGCCGGCGCTGGCGCTGAAGCGCGACCGCGATCTCTTGGCGGCCTCATCGGTCCGGCCCCGCCTCGTGCGCCAACTCGGCATCGTGCTCCGGCGCGATAAGCATTCGACGCGCGGCCTGCGCGAGGTGATCAGATGCCTGCGGGAGTTCAAGGCTTGACGATCCCCAGCAGGACGGCTTTGGCGATGGCCTGGAAGCGGCTGCCGGCGCCGAATTTGGCGATGATCGAGGCTTCCAGGCTTTTCGCCATCTCGGCCCGGATCGCGAGCGCGCGGGCGATCTTCGTCGTCGAATGGCCCTGGGCCATCAGGGTGAGGTAGCGCCGTTCCTCCGTCGTCAGCGCGGAGGGTGCGTGGTTATCGTTCAGCCGTTCGGTCTCGGCGGCGCTGTCATATTCCATGAGTTCGGTGATGCGCTGTGCCTGGCGCTGGAAGATCGCGACTTCGGAGGTGAGTTCGCGCTTTCTGGCGGCGAGCGCGTCGTGGAAGATCGTCTCGGCGGCTTCCTGCGTCTCGGCGCGGCCAAGCTCCGTCATCATGATCTGGATCGCGGCAATCGACATGCCGATGTCGCGGCAGATGTTGATCACCGCCATCCGCAGCACGTCGCCGAGGTCGTAGACGCGCATCAGGCCGACGCGGCTGGCCGAGATCAGGCCCTTCTCCTCGTAGAAATGCAGCGTGCGGTGCGTGACGCGAAAGGCGCTGGCCATGTCGGCGATGGCGATCGGGCCGTTCGGCAGTTCGGGCGGCAGGGCGGCCGCGGGCAGAAAACGGAATTTCCCGCGCGCCTCCGATGCCAGTTTCGCCGCCGTAAGGAAATGCTTGGCACCGTCAGGCATGGCCCCCCCTTCCTGACTTTCATGTGGCTCTAACCCCTTGTCGCCCTGTGCGTCCCGCCTTTCGCCGCTGCCCCGCGATGACGATGGATCGCCGTCTTCTCCGTCAGGAAGCGTAACTCTTTTTGGCAATTTTAGGAATCGCCCGAAGGTCGTAGGGGCGAGTATGGTCAATCGATCGGGCGGCAGGTGGCATCAAACTTTTGCATAGGTGGATGTCTGAATCTCGTTGGCCATGGCGGCGCTGTTCGCTTACAAGCAGGGACCATGTTTTTGTGAGAAACGGACCCGATCCATGCCTGCCAAGCTTTCCGTGAACCTCAATGCCGTCGCCATGCTGCGCAACCGGCGCGACCTGCCCTGGCCGAGCGTCGAGGGGCTCGGGCGCATCGCATTGGCGGCGGGCGCGAGCGGGCTTACCGTGCATCCGCGCCCCGACCAGCGCCATATCCGCTTCTCCGACCTGCCGGTGATCCGCGCGCTGATCGACGACGAGTTTCCCGAGGCCGAATTCAACATCGAGGGCTATCCGACCGAGGCGTTCTTCGATCTCTGCGCAGCGGCGCAGCCGGAACAGGTGACGCTGGTTCCCGATGATCCGGCGCAGGCGACGTCCGACCATGGCTGGAATTTCCGCAGGGACCGCGATCTGCTGGCCGAGGTGATCGCGAAGTACAAGACGATCGGCTGCCGCGTCTCGCTGTTTGCCGATGGTGACGGCGACGGGGAGGCGGTCGCGATCGCCAAGGCCGTCGGCGCCGACCGCATCGAGCTTTACACCGGCCCCTACGGCGGCTGCTACGACGCGCCGGAACGCGCCGCGCCGATCCTCGAAGCGCTCGGGAAGACGGCGGACGCCGCCTTTGCCGCAGGGCTTGCCGTCAATGCCGGCCACGACCTCACGGTCGCCAACCTGCCGCCGCTGATGCAGCGCATTCCGAAGCTCGCGGAAGTCTCGATCGGCCACGGCCTGACCGCCGACGCGCTGGAATACGGCATGGCCGAGACCGTCCGCCGCTTCCGCCGCGCCTGCGGGCAGGCGGTTTGATGCGGCTCGGTTGACGCGCATAATATCCGCATTATATTGTTACATGTAACAATGGGCGGGCATGGATCATGGCCACATCGACGAGCCAGAGGGTTCGCAAGCGCCGCGACACGCTGCGGGCAGCCGGATTGCGGCCGGTGCAGATATGGGTCCCGGATACCCGCCGCGCCGGCTTTGCGGAAGAGTGCCGGCGACAGTCGCGCATCGTGGCGGCGGCGGATGCGGCCGACCGCGATCTCGATCATTTCATGGATGCCGCTCTTGCCGATCTGGGCGATGAGGACGGTGCATGAGGCGAGGCGATCTGGTCACGGTCGCCATGCCGGGCGACTTCGGAAAGCCGCGCCCGGCCGTCATCATTCAGTCGGACCAGTTCGATCAGACCGGCACGGTCGCGCTGCTGCTCCTCTCGGGAACGCTGGTGGATGCCCCGTTGATCCGGCCCACCGTCCGGCCATCACCTGAAAACGGCCTTACCAAGCCATCGCAGGTGATGGTGGACAAGGCGATGTCGGTGAAGCGTGACAAGCTCGGTCCGCCCTTCGGCCGGCTGGACGCCGAAACCATGCTCTCGGTGACGCGATCGCTTGCCGTATTTCTCGGAATTGCCTGATCGGCGGTCGCCTTACCGGCGGCCGCGCTTTTCGGTCAGAAAGGCAATCAGCGCGACGAGCGGGAAGCAGAGACCGACCCAGGAGGTGAGGGACCAGCCGCCGGTCGCGTAGGCCCAGCCGCCGACGGCCGAGCCGATGGCGCCGCCGCCGAAGGCGCTGGCCATGTAGAGGCCGTTCAGGCGGCTGCGATGTTCGCCGCTGATCTGGTAGATCGCGCGCATGCCGAGGACGGCATGGGTCTGGACGCCGAAATCGAGCAGGATGCCGGCAATCGTCAGCAGCACCAGTTGCAGGACCGAGCCGCCGCCGCAGAGATGCGCGAGCGCGAAGGAGGCCATGGAGAGCACGATGGCCATCGCGGTCGCCGGCGTCGAGAGCCCGCGGTCGGCGAGACGGCCGGCGATCGGCGAGGCGATGGCGCCGGCGGCACCCGCCAGCGCGAAGAGCGCGATGCCGATCTGCGTCAGCCCGTAGGCGGGGCTTGCCAGCAGCAGCGGCGTGGTGGTCCAGAACAGGCTGAAGGCGCCGAAAAGGCTTGCCTGATAGAGCGAGCGGCGCTGCAGGACGGGCGTGGTGCGCGCCAGGTGCCCCATCGAGGCGAGAAGCTGGCCGTAATGCAGCTTCGCCGGCGGCCTGCGCGTCGGCAGGATCAGCCTCAGGACGACGGCAAGCACGACCATCAGGGCGGCCGAGGCGATATAGACGACATGCCAGGAGGTCGCCTGCGACAGGAAGCTTGCCGCCGGGCGCGCGAGCATGATGCCGGTCAGCAGGCCGCCCATGACATTGCCGACGAGCTTGCCGCGTTCGGCGTCGGACGCCATCGAGGCGGCGAAGGGCACCAGCACCTGCACGGCGCTGGAGGCGAGGCCGATACAGAGCGCGGCGGTCAGGAACTCGGCCGGCGAGGCGGAGAATGCGCCGCCGAGCAGCGCGACGGCGGTGACCATGACCAGCAGCGTCACCAGCCCGCGGTTTTCGAGGAGATCGCCGAGCGGCACGATCAGCAGCAGGCCGAGGCCGTAGCCGATCTGGGTGAGCGTGACGATGAGGCCGGTGGCGGCCGGGTCGAAGCCCAGCGCCTGGCTGATCGGGCCGGCGAGCGGCTGGCCGTAGTAGAGATTGGCCGCCACCAGCCCGCAGGCCGCGGCAAAGGTGAAGGTCAGCCAGCCGGAAATCGTCGGCGAGACGGCGGGCGCCAGTTCGGGGCGGCGCGCGGCGGTGGCGGTCATGCGGTACTCCTGGTCGATACGGACGCCGGAAATGGCGGCTTGTCTGGGATTGGGGTCAATCGATGATTTTCATGGCGGTTTCGGCAATGTCGGTCATGTCGGCATGGCTGCGGCCGGTCTTGCCGACGATGCGCATGCCGCTCATCAGGCAGAGCAGGGTGCGGGCGGTTGCGGCGGCGTCCAGATCGTCGCGGATGCTGCCGTCCTCCTGCCCGAGCGCGATCAACCCGGAGACGAGCGCTTCATTGGCGGCGAAGGCCGTGGCGACGCGGCGCGCGGCCTCCTCGTCGAAGAGCGCCATGTCGCCGGCGCTGCGCACGACGAGGCAGCCGCGCCGGCCCGCGTCACCATAGGAGGAATCGGCGTAGACGCCAAGGACGGCGCGCAGCTTGTCGCGGCCGGTCGCGGTGCTGGCGGTTGCCTGGTCGAGGAGGGCGATGCGAAGGGCGCGGTAGCGGTCGAAGGCGGCGAGGAAGATGCCGCGCTTGTCCCTGAAGGCCTTGTAGACGCTGCCGGCGGCAAGCCCCATGGCGTCGGTGAGATCGGTGATGGAGGCGGCGTGATAGCCGCGCTCGGAAAACACGGCGAGCGCCTTGTCGAGCGCGTCGTCCATGTCGAATTCCCGTGGCCTGCCGCGCAGGCGCACGGCTGAAAGTTCTGTTGCGGCGGTCATGACCGCTTTTTAGGAAATGATCGTTTCCAAATCAAGTGCAATTATGCGTTGCCGCCCTTTCGGGCGGACGCAGGATCAAATCAGGCGGCGCGCTCGATGGCGGCGAGCGCGAAATCGACCGCGGCTTCGGCATGGATGGCGGTGGAATCGAAGCCGGGCAGGGGAAGCGCTTCAGGGTCGAGGATCAGGCAGATCTCGGTGCAGCCGAGGATCACGCTGTCGGCGCCGGCCGCCCTGGCGCGCTCGATGATGGCCATCAGTTTTGCGCGCGAGCTGTCGAGCACATGGCCGGCACACAGCTCGTTGAAGATGATGTCGTGGACCGTCGTGCGGTCGTCGGCCTGCGGCACCATCACCGAAACGCCCTGACGGGCCATCCGCTCCGCATAGAAGCCGTGCTCCATCGTGTAGCGCGTCGCCAGCAGCAGCGGCCGCTTGTGCCCGGCGTGCTTCAAGGCCGCCGCGGTCTCATCGATGATGTTGATGAGCGGTATGGAGACGCGGGCGGCGACCTCGTCGGCGACCAGATGCATGGTGTTGGTGCAGATCAGCACGCAGTCCGCGCCGGCGATCTGCAGCTTGATGCCGATATCGGCAAGGCGGGCGGCGGCCTCGTTCCACCGGCCGCTCTGCTGCAGGGCGACGATCTCGGCGAAATTCACCGAATGCAGCACGACTTTCGCCGAATTCAGTCCGCCGAAACGCTGCCGCGTCAGCTCGTTGACGAGGCGATAGTAGACCGCCGAACTTTCGAAGCTCATGCCGCCGATGAGGCCTATGGTGCGCATGGATGAATCTCTTCTCGTTTCTTGTCTGCGATGGCCGGAAGATGCCGCAGATCGGACGATGAAAGTTTGCGTTTTAGCGGAAAGAACGACCGCGCTCGCCGTATTTGTTTGCGTCATTCCCGCAAATGGCGCAAAAATACGGCGTTCATCGGGGAGGGCATCATGCTGGACGAGCGTGACAGGAAGATTCTCGATCTGCTTCAGGCCGATGCCGGACTGTCGGTGGCCGATCTTGCCGATCGCGTCGCGCTCTCCGTGTCGGCCTGCTCGCGCCGCATCCAGCGGCTGGAGGAGAGCGGCCATATCGCCCGGCGCATCGTCGTGCTCGACCGCGAGAAGATGGGCGTGCCGACCACCGTCTACGCGCTGATCAAGACGGCGCATCATTCCGACGACTGGATCGAGGCCTTTCGCAAGGCGATCAGCGATATTCCGGAGATCGTCGAGGCGCACCGGCTCACCGGCAACTACGACTATATCGTCAAGTGCGTGCTGCCGCGCGTGGAGCACTACGACGTCATCTACAAGAAGATCGTGCGGCGGGTCGAGCTGTTCGACGTCACCGCCTCGATCTCCATGGAGGAGCTGAAGGGCGGGGCCGCCATTCCTGTCAGCTATGCGGAATAGGGGTTAAGTCGCCTCGCAGGCCAGGAGCAGTCCGATCATCGTGCCCGACCCGAGGTGGCAGGCGGCCCTTGAGCGGGGCCGCCTGCGTATTCATCAGGCGAGCGAGGCGATGTCGATGACGAAGCGGTAGCGCACGTCGCTCTTCAGCACGCGCTCATAGGCTTCGTTGACCTCCTGGATGTTGATCTTCTCGATTTCCGAGACGATGTCGTGCTTGCCGCAGAAATCCAGCATTTCCTGGGTTTCCTTGATCGAGCCGATCATCGAGCCGGAAAGGCTGCGGCGGCCGGGGATCAGCGAGAAGGCGTGGACGGGGATGGCGTTTTCAGGCGCTCCGACGACGACCATCGAGCCGTTGACCTTGAGGAGGCCGAGATAGGCGTTCCAGTCGATTTCGGCGCTGACCGTGCAGACGATCAGGTCGAAGGTGCCGGCGAGCCTGGTGAAGGTCTCGGCGTCGCTGGTGGCGTAATATTCCTTCGCGCCGAGCTTCAGGCCGTCTTCCTTCTTCGACAGCGACTGGCTGAGCACGGTGATATCCGCACCCATGGCCGAGCCGATCTTGACGCCCATGTGGCCGAGGCCGCCCATGCCGACGATCGCGACCTTCTTGCCGGGGCCGGCATTCCAGTGGCGCAGCGGCGAGTAGAGTGTGATGCCGGCGCAGAGCAGCGGCGCGGAGGCATCGAGCGGCAGGTTGTCCGGGATCGACAGGACATAGCCTTCCTTGACGACGATCCTGTCGGAATATCCGCCCTGCGTCGCCGTCTTGCCGTCGGCTTCGACGCTGTTGTAGGTGCCGACGAGGCCGGGCATGTACTGCTCGTTGTCGACGTCGCGGCTGGCGCAGCCGACGCAGCTATCGACGAAGCAGCCGACGCCGACGCGGTCGCCGACCTTGAATTTCGTCACTTTCGAACCGACGGCGGAAACGATGCCGGCGATCTCGTGGCCGGGCACGATCGGATAGGCGGCGTTCTTCCATTCGTTGCGGACGGTGTGGATGTCCGAATGGCAGATGCCGGCGAACTTGATGTCGATGACGACGTCGTCGGGGTTGGGGTCGCGGCGTTCGAAGGTGAACGGCGTCAACGGCTTCGACGCATCCGTCGCTGCATAGCCCTTTGCAATGGTAGGCATGGGAATATCCTTCATTCGAGGGTGAAAAGGAACATCGTGCTTATGCCGCGTCCGCCCCTGCCAGCGTTAGAGCGATCCTCCGAGCTTTTTGCCCGATCCTGCAAAACTTGGCGGCACGGCTATTTGCCGGAGGGCGAATGCGGTCTAGATAGAAGGAAGCCGAACCGCCGGTCCGATCCTTCACCGAAGAGCTGCCCGCATGACCCTGCCGTTCAATCCCTATCACGAAATCGTCTCGATCGCCGCGCGTTTCGCGACCGGCGAGGGCGAATACCAAAGCGCCATCGAAGGCCTCGGCATCAGCCGCCGCTCCATGCCGAGCGCGCCGTGCCATAGCAGCTACCGGCCCTGCTTCGCCATGGTCGTGCAGGGTGCGAAGAGCCTGCAGCTCGGCACGGATACGATCAACTATGGGGCCGGCGACTATCTGCTGACCTCGCTCGACCTGCCGGTCGCCTGGCGGGTGGTGGAGGCGAGCCCCGAGGTGCCGCATTTCTGCATCACGCTGGCGATCAGCAGCGACAAGCTGCTGGACCTGATGAGCCGCGCCGATATTCAACGTCCCGCGGCGCGGGCCTCCGGTCAGCGCGGCATCGTCGTCAACGCCGCGACCCCGGAACTGCTGGATGCCGCCGTCCGGCTGCTTCGCTTGCTCGATAATCCGAGCGATATCGCGGCCATGGCGCCGCTGATCGAGCAGGAAATCCTCTACCGCATCCTGACCGGCCCGGCCGGCGGGCAGCTCATCGACATTGCCGTCGCCGACAGCCAGGGCAACCGCATCGCCCGCGCCATCGCCTGGCTTCGCGAAAACTTCGCCCGGCCGCTCCGGATCGAGGAACTGGCCGAGCACGTGAGCATGAGCGCCTCGTCCTTCCACCATCACTTCAAGGCGATCACGGCCATGACGCCGGTGCAGTATCAGAAGCAGCTCCGCCTGCACGAGGCGCGGCGGCTGATGCTGATCGAGCGGCTGGATGCGGGGACCGCGAGCTACCGGGTCGGCTATCAGAGCCCGTCGCAATTCAGCCGCGAATACAGCCGTACCTATGGCCTGTCTCCGCTGCGTGACATCGAGGCGGCGCGCGAGGCGGTGGCTGCGGAGTGAAGCGCCGGCACGGCCACTTTATCCTTGCGTAAATTTTCGCCGCCGGCTCCCTTGACCTTGCCTTTCCTTTGGCACATAAACACTACGAACCGTACCGTACGGTACGCAATCTGGGAGTGGCAATCGTGCCAAGCGATGCAGGACAGTCGGCAGAGTTTTCGCCGCGCCAGAACGCCGTTCTGGAGCAGGCGCTGCAACTGCTCGTCGATGGCGGCGAGAAGGCGCTGACGACTTCCGGCGTCGCGCGCGCCGCCAATTGCTCCAAGGAAAGCCTCTACAAGTGGTTCGGCGACCGCGACGGCCTGCTCTCGGCGATGATCGCCTATCAGGCGAGCAAGGTGCGCACCTTCGAGCGCAACGGCGAGCGGCTGACGGCGGCGAGCCTGCACGACCATCTCGCGATCTTCGCGCAGGACCTCCTGGAAGTGCTTGCCGGCGACGTCTCGCTGGCGCTCAATCGCCTGGCGATCGGCCAGTCGCATCGCGACGGCTCCAAGCTCGGCAAGCTCCTGCTCGAACGCGGCCGGCGGCAGATCGACAAGCGCGCGATGGCGCTGATCGATGCCGGCAAGCGGGCAGGGCTGCTGCGCTTCTCGGATGCCGACGAGGCCTATCATACGCTTTACGGGCTGATCGTCTCCGACCTGCATGTGCGCATGCTGCTCGGCGAGGCCGGCCCCAAGGATACCGGCCGGCAGGCGGAGAGGGCGGTCACCGCCTTCCTCCGGCTCTACGGCACGGAGAAAGTCTCGGCGGACGCGGCAGCGACCGTCTTCTGATCATCGAACCCAAAACGGACAGCAAAGGGAAGGAACACACAATGCGCGTCTATTACGATCGTGATGCCGATCTCAACCTCATCAAGTCGAAGAACGTCGTCATCGTCGGCTACGGCTCCCAGGGCCGCGCTCATGCGCTGAACCTGAAGGACTCCGGTGCGGCCAACGTGGTCATCGCGCTTAAGGCCGGCTCGGCCACCGTCAAGAAGGCGGAAGCCGACGGCTTCAAGGTCATGACCGTTGCCGAGGCCGCCAAGTGGGGCGACCTCATCATGATGGCGACCCCGGACGAGCTGCAGGCCGACATCTACAAGGCCGACATCGCCGGCAACATCCGCGACGGCGCTGCCATCGCCTTTGCCCACGGCCTCAACGTCCATTTCGGCCTGATCGAGCCGAAGGCGTCGCTCGACGTCGTCATGATCGCGCCGAAGGGTCCGGGCCACACGGTTCGCGGCGAATACCAGAAGGGCGGCGGCGTTCCCTGCCTCGTCGCCGTTCATCAGAACGCTTCGGGCAACGCCCTTGAACTCGCGCTCTCCTACGCCTGCGGCGTCGGCGGCGGCCGTTCGGGCATCATCGAGACCAACTTCAAGGAAGAGTGCGAAACCGACCTCTTCGGCGAACAGGTCGTTCTCTGCGGCGGTCTGGTCGAGCTGATCCGCGCCGGCTTCGAAACGCTGGTGGAAGCCGGCTACGCGCCGGAAATGGCCTATTTCGAGTGCCTGCACGAAGTGAAGCTGATCGTCGACCTGATCTATGAAGGCGGCATCGCCAACATGAACTACTCGATCTCC
>Ga0153956_1000662_pt1 | contig 36170 bp, 33 predicted proteins | sample TSFL040MetaG_FD_104704 | JGI IMG/M metagenome (GOLD analysis project Ga0153956, IMG submission 104704) | Attine ant fungus gardens microbial communities from Florida, USA - TSFL040 MetaG | ecosystem: Host-associated > Fungi > Mycelium > Unclassified | place: USA: Florida, Wekiwa Springs... | reverse complement strand
GCATGGACTTCCCCGTCAGATCGGTCTCATTCCCCCACCGGTAAGGCTAAATTATGCCCGGCGACCGGAGGTTCGTCTCAGTGTTGTCATCGGCCTGAGCGCGCTCTCGACGGAAGGCAATTTCGATCTCGCCATTCTGGCTAAGAGCATGTGCTCACGCGGATTTTCGGCTTTGCAGCCATTACGTCATGATGCAGGGAATCACGGTAGGCCGGCCGGGTTGCCAAACAGTTAAGGAAATCTTGCGCCGACCTTCGCACATTCGCGGCAAATGCCGATCGTTGTGCGTTGCATGCAATTCTTGACCGAATTGTGCGTTGCGGGATAGGTTTTGGTCGGACAATTCGCGCCGAGCCCGCCGTCGGCCCGCTCATGCAATCCGGGAAAGGATTTCACATGATCAAGTTGGAAGATTTACAGCACTACGGCCAGCAGCAGTTTGCCCATGCCGTCGCGTCGGCGACGGACATCGGCAGCAATGCCCAGGCCATCGCGTCGGCGGTGGGGGACTATGCCAGGAAGTCGTTCGAGGACGGCAATGCGCTGGTGACGGAGCTGGCGACGGTGACGTCGTTCGAAAAGGTGTTCGAGATCCAGAGCGATTACGCAAAGATCGCCTATGAGAATTTTCTGACCGAAGGACAGAAGATCGGCGGCCTCTACGCCGATCTCACCCGGCAGGCATGCAGGCCGTTCGAAGGCTTCATGGCCCGGATGACCTCGGCGAACTGAACAGCCCGGACCGTCTGAAGCAAAACGCCCGGCCGTGCGGCCGGGCGTTTTCTGTTCGGCGGGGCGCCGCATCAGCGTGCGACGCGGAGTTGGTTCAGTGAATTGCCGATCGCTGCGAAAGCTGTTGCGATACCGCTGGCGGTGGTTGTCGAGAAGTAGTTGCCGCTGTTGCTCGCGCAGTACGACATCACACTCGAATTGTTGTCGTTATTGGTGTTCACCTGGATGGTATAGATGACGATGCCGGATGTCTTGGCGTTGTCGCAAAGCAGTTTCTGGCGCGCGTCAATGGCGGATGTGGTCGAACTGACGCGGTTCTGCGTGTTGTCGCCGTCGGACAGCAGGATGATGGCTTTCGTATATTTGTAGTCGGAATCTTCCGCCGGCGCGTTCAGCGGGTTTTGCTGCAGCAGCGACAGCCAGGCCCACGCCATGCCGATCGCCTGATTGGTGTTGCCGGTCGGCTGCATGGCGTCGACTTTGTTTTTCAGGGCTGTCCAGTCATACGTCAATGGCATCAGCGACGTGGGGCAGTCAGAATAGTTTTCGGCGGGGAATTGGGTATTGCGAGCGGTCATGATCGGGTCCGTTGCTGTTATATTGTACGGAGCCGTGCTCAATGTATCGTAAGCCGCCAGTGTGTTGGTGGTCGTGTCGTAGCGATCCGAAACGCAGCCGGTCCAGCCGTTTTGTGTTGTCGCCGTCCAACGGCCGTTCATGGCCGTGCATTCCGTCTGGGTCACAAAGCCCAATGCGGTCGAACCGTAGCCACCATTTTGCTTGGTGCACTGGCCGAGATCCCAGCGCAGCCATGTGGTGCTTGTCGAGGCGACGGAGCTGATGTTGACGTCCTTGGCGAAGGGCACGATCGAAATGTAGACGTCGCCATTGGTTCTGGTCGCGGCTTCCAATTGGTCGATCAGGCTTTTGGCCGCCGTTTTCAAAGCCGTCATCTTGCCTGAACTTGCCATTGACCCCGTGTTATCCAGCGCCATGGCGACGCGCATGCGGGTGGAGCCCCAGGTCGTGGTCGAGGCGCTGGCGATGTTCATTTGCGGAAGGCCGACGATCTTCATGAAATCGGTCGTGATGGCGCCAGTGCCACTCACAGTGACGGTCGAGCCGTTCTGCGTGTTGGTGGTGTAGCTGGCCGTCACCGCAATCGAGCCTGTGCTTGGATTCGTGTAAAGTGCGTTGAAATAGCTGACGGCCTTGGCCGAGACATCGGAAGCCGACATTTTCGGGTTGGCTCCGAGATCTTTCGACACCATCAGCGCGGCGGAATCGAGCGCGACCTGCATGGACGAACGCGCTGCATTCGCACGCGAATAATCGATGGCGGCCCCGATGAAGCCGAACAGGGGCACCATTGTGATCGCGAAAATCATCGCCACGTTGCCGTGGTCGTCTGAGCGGAAGCGTTTCGCGATGCGTCTTGCCGTGTCTGAAAAGGACCGAATGAACATGATGACCGCCACAATGGGTTGACGCGGCCATTTCGGGGGGCATGGCTAAATGGGTGGTAAAAGTATCCGCGGAAAATCGGTAAAAGGCGCTGTATTGGAAAGATGCGGCGTCGTTGTCCGATATCGTCGTCAACGGCGGCTAAATGACGCCGGCCGAATTTCGGCATGTCCTGACGGGTTTCGTTAACCTTGGAGCCGCCGTCCCGGACGGCCTGCCGGTTGCATGGGCGCCTTGCACCGCGGCGGCCCGGAACCCATATTCAGCCCGCTGGTTCGGCATCGAGAGGCCGTTCGGATGGCGGACTTCCCAAGGTGCTGTCTTCCCAAGGCGCTGTTTTCGGGGGACGTCGTGCCCTCGGGGGCTGGCCAATGTCCGGCGGGGGCTTTTATACAGACATCATGGTCCAGACAGTTTCAAAATCGATGCCCGACAGCGCTCCCGCGCCATTTGCCCCGATGCGGCGGGGCATGACGGGCAGAGCGCTGCACGCCATAACGGACAAGGCGCTGCGCGCCATGGCGGACGGTGACAATCAGTCGGGTGGTCCGGGCGGTCCCTCGACCTCGGTCATGACCAAAACGAAGCCGAAGACAAAGCGGCCGAGCCTTTATCGCGTGCTGATCCTCAATGACGACTACACGCCGATGGAATTCGTGGTCCACGTGCTGGAGAAATTTTTCCAGAAGGACGTCGAGGCGGCGACTCAGATCATGCTGCACGTCCACCATCACGGTATCGGCGAATGCGGCGTTTACACCTATGAAATCGCTGAAACCAAAGTGACGCAGGTGATGGATTTCGCGCGCAAGCATCAGCATCCCCTGCAATGCGTGATGGAAAAAAAATAACGTCGCCCACCTGCCTGTGCCGTCATTGCGAGCCCTGACGCAGCGCGAATGTCGGTTTGTTTCGAAGGGGCACCCCTGAAATGAGGGCGCCTGAACGCGAAACACCGGAACCAGCCTTTCGCCACGATCGCGCGTCACTATATCCGGAAAGGTTCTTGTTGCCTCACCGGGCAACGATAGCCATGATGGTGAGGCCAAAGAGGACGCGGAATGCCAACTTTTTCTCAAAGCCTGGAACAATCGCTGCATCGGGCGCTCTCGATCGCCAACGAGCGTCACCACCAGTATGCGACGCTGGAACATCTCCTGTTGTCCCTGGTCGACGACTCCGACGCGGCGGCGGTGATGCGGGCCTGCAGCGTCGATCTCGACAAGCTGCGCGGCAGTCTCGTCAACTATCTCGAAACCGAATTCGAGAACCTGGTGACGGACGGCAGCGACGACGCCAAGCCGACCGCCGGTTTCCAGCGCGTGATCCAGCGTGCCGTCATCCATGTGCAGTCGTCAGGCCGCGAGGAAGTGACCGGCGCCAACGTGCTGATCGCGATCTTTGCCGAACGCGAAAGCCATGCCGCGTATTTCCTGCAGGAGCAGGACATGACGCGCTACGATGCGGTGAACTATATCAGCCACGGCATCGCCAAGCGGCCGGGCGTGTCCGAAGCGCGGCCGGTGCGCGGCGTCGATGAGGAAACCGAGACAAAGAACGGCGACGAGGCCAAGAAGAAGGGGGAGGCGCTCGATACCTATTGCGTCAACCTCAACAAGAAGGCGAAGGACGGTAAGATCGATCCGGTGATCGGGCGCAGTTCCGAAATCAACCGCGCGATCCAGGTTCTGTGCCGCCGGCAGAAGAACAATCCGCTGTTCGTCGGCGAAGCCGGCGTCGGCAAGACGGCCATCGCCGAAGGGCTCGCCAAGCGGATCGTCGACAGCGACGTGCCGGAGGTGCTGTCCGCCGCCACGGTGTTCTCGCTCGACATGGGCACTTTGCTTGCCGGGACGCGCTATCGCGGCGACTTCGAGGAGCGCCTGAAACAGGTGCTCAAGGAACTCGAAGCGCATCCGAATGCGATCCTGTTCATCGACGAGATTCATACGGTGATCGGCGCCGGCGCGACGTCGGGCGGCGCGATGGATGCATCCAATCTCCTGAAGCCGGCGCTGGCTTCGGGGACGATCCGTTGCATGGGCTCGACCACCTACAAGGAATATCGCCAGCACTTCGAGAAGGACCGCGCCTTGGTGCGCCGTTTCCAGAAGATCGACGTCAACGAACCGTCGGTCGAAGATGCCATCGCGATCCTGAAGGGGCTCAAGCCGTACTTCGAGGATTACCACAAGCTGAAATACACCAACGAGGCTATCGAGGCCGCGGTGCAGCTCTCGTCGCGCTACATCCACGACCGCAAGCTGCCGGACAAGGCGATCGACGTGATCGACGAATCCGGCGCGGCGCAGATGCTGGTGACCGAAAGCAAGCGCAAGAAGACCATCGGCATCAAGGAAATCGAGACCACCATCGCGACCATGGCGCGCATCCCGCCCAAGAGCGTATCGAAGGACGATGCCGAGACGCTGCGGCATCTGGAAGCGACGTTGAAGCGCGTGGTGTTCGGTCAGGACAAGGCGATCGAGGCGCTGTCGGCGTCGATCAAGCTGGCGCGTGCCGGCCTGCGCGAACCGGAAAAGCCGATCGGCTCCTACCTGTTCTCCGGCCCCACCGGCGTCGGCAAGACCGAGGTGGCCAAGCAGCTGGCGGCGACGCTCGGCGTCGAACTGCTGCGCTTCGACATGTCCGAATATATGGAGCGGCATACCGTATCGCGTCTGATTGGCGCGCCTCCCGGCTATGTCGGTTTCGATCAGGGCGGCCTGCTTACCGATGGCGTGGACCAGCATCCGCATTGCGTGGTGCTGCTCGACGAAATCGAGAAGGCGCATCCCGATCTCTACAACGTGCTGCTGCAGGTGATGGATCACGGCCGGCTGACCGATCACAACGGCAAGCAGGTGTCGTTCCGCAACGTCATCCTGATCATGACCACCAATGCCGGTGCGGCCGATCTTGCGCGGCAGGCCTTCGGCTTCACCCGCAGCAAGCGGGAAGGCGATGATCACGAGGCGATCAACCGGCAGTTCGCGCCGGAATTCCGCAACCGTCTCGATGCCATCGTGTCGTTCGGCCACCTGTCGGCGGATGTCATCGGCATGGTGGTGGAGAAGTTCGTGCTGCAACTGGAAGCCCAGCTTGCGGACCGTGACGTCACCATCGAACTGTCGGAACCGGCCAAGACCTGGCTGATTCAGCACGGCTATGACGAGCAGATGGGCGCGCGCCCGATGGGCCGCGTGATCCAGGAGCACATCAAGAAGCCGCTTGCCGAAGAACTGCTGTTCGGCGAGCTCAAGAACGGCGGCCATGTCCGCGTGGTCCTGAAGACGGACGACGCTGGGCAGGAGACGCCGGATCAGGGGAGCATCGGCTTCGAATTCGTCGACGGCCCGGTGACGCCGAAGCCGGAGAAGCTTCCGGTCAAGCGCGGCGCGGTCAGGAAGCCGAAATCAGGCAAGGGGTCCGGCCCGGCGAAGGGACTGGTGAAGGCGTAAGTCGTCCGGTGGATGACAGTCGTTGTCCCCTCTCCCGCGAGCGGGAGAGGGGACATGATGGCCGGTGTCATGCATAGGCGCATTGTTTCGAACAGCTGTAGGGTGGGCAAAGCGAAGCGTGCCCACCAACCCCGTCTGTGCAAGTGAGGTGGGCACGCTTCGCTTTGCCCACCCTACAGGCTGACCGGTTGCGCGCGGTTACTTCCCGAGCAGCCTTTGTATTTCCAACTGCAACTCGCGTTTTTTCGCTTCGCTCTTGCGCAGGCGTTCGTCGAAGTCGGACGGCAAGGGCGGCGTGACGGGAGCGTCGGCAAAGGCGATTCCGACCACGTTGTCACGCTGCCAGATGACTTTGTCGTTCAGATTCTTGTCCCGCAGATTCTTGCGCCGCTCGTCCATCGCCATCGTCCGTTGATTGCAGGCGGACTGTACGCGGTTCTCGCCGCCGGGAAAGGCTGCGACCGCCGGCGTGCGAAGTTAACGTAAACCGCATTTAAGATCGGGCATCGCAATTCGGCCGCAAGTCGGGCGGCGGGCTTTTGCATCTCGCCGGCTAATTCGGATGCCGGCTTTGCCGCCAGTCGCGCGGCGACATGCCGTATTGCTCGCGGAACACCCGGCCGAAATGCGAGAGATCGTTGAAGCCCCAGGCAAAGGCGATCTCGCCGACATGCCGATGCGCCTGCTGCGCGGATGATAATGCGCGCCGGCATTGCTCAAGCCGTTGCGCCAGCACGTAGCGCTGGAACGATGTCTGCTCGTCGGCGAGCAGATTGTTGACGTAGCGCGGCGACATTCCGAGGGCTGCGGCCGTCTGCGCAAGCGAGAGTTCAGGATCGGGCAAGCGGGTCCGGATATAGGCCTTGAGCCGATAGAGCATCGCGGAGCGATGGGTCGACGATGCAATCGCCGTATTGCTGAGCCGTTCGCCCATGGCCATCGCGACGAGGTCGAGCGCCTGATCGGTGAGACGCTCCGCCATGTCGTGTTCGATCTGGTCGGCAGCTTGTGAAATCGCGGCGATGAAATCGAACGCCAGTTTCTCGATCGGCCGGTTCGATGTGAAATTCATCGCCGTCATGGTTTCGGCGCCGGCGATGCGCCGATACAGCATGGCGCGGGGAACCTGAAAGATGGTCTGGGTGAACGCGCCGCTGAACTGCAATTCGTAGGGGCGCGTGGTGTCGTAGAGCGTGAACTCGCCGGGATGAATGACGGTCTCGTGGCCGTCCTGCAGGACCGCCCCTGAGCCGCGTCGTCCGAGTGCGATCAGAACGAACTCCTCGTGGGCGCGGGCGATCCGCGACGGCGTGCGGTAGACGCGCTGCTGCCCGGACGAAACGTCGGAGCAGGCGGCATTCGCGAACATCGCGCGCGTCACCGCGCCATGAAACGACGTGCCCTCGTCCGATTTGCAATCGAGCTGCACATACACGTCGCAGACGATGTCCTGCCACAGCGCAAGACGCTTGTGGCCGGGTACACCGTCGGTGGTGAACTGGGTGAGCATCTCCTGCTCCTGCGGCGGCGGCTGGAGTCGAGTTTTTCTTCCACCCCGGACGAGTGCCGGAATTCCTCTCGACCTAGAATGCAATGGAGATATGCGGCGATCAACAACAAAGCCGCAGCTCACAGGGAGGAAACGATGGGTATCACGCACCCGAATTATAAAGTCGCCGTGGTTCAGGCGGCGCCGGTCTGGCTCGATCTGGACGCGACCGTGGACAAAAGCATCGCGCTGATCGAGGAAGCCGCTGCCAACGGGGCAAAACTGATCGCTTTCCCGGAAGTCTTCATCCCCGGATACCCCTGGCACATCTGGCTCGATTCTCCGGCCTGGGCGATCGGGCGCGGTTTCGTGCAGCGCTACTTCGACAATTCGCTGAGCTACGACAGTCCGCAGGCGGACAAGCTCCGTACCGCGGTACGGAAGGCCGGATTGACCGCCGTGCTCGGCGTGTCGGAACGGGACGGCGGCAGTCTCTACATCGCGCAGTGGCTGCTGGGGCCGCAGGGCGAGACGATTGCCGCGCGGCGCAAGTTGCGCCCGACCCACGCCGAGCGCACCGTTTATGGTGAAGGAGACGGCAGCGATCTTGCGGTCTATGAGCGGGCCGACATCGGGCGGCTCGGCGCGCTGTGCTGCTGGGAACACCTCCAGCCGTTGTCGAAATACGCCATGTATGCGCAGAACGAGCAGGTCCATGTCGCAGCATGGCCGAGCTTCTCGCTCTACGATCCGTTCGCGCCCGCGCTCGGCTGGGAAGTCAACAACGCTGCGTCGCGCGTCTATGCCGTGGAAGGCTCGTGCTTCGTGCTGTCGCCGTGCGCGACGGTTTCGCAGGAAATGGTGGAGACGCTCTGCGACCGCCCGGACAAGAATGCGTTGCTTCATGTCGGCGGCGGTCATGCCGCGATCTTCGGGCCCGACGGCAGTTCGCTGGTCGAGAAACTTCCGCCGGATCAGGAAGGGTTGCTTTACGCCGATATCGATCTCGGTGCGATCGGCGTCGCCAAGAATGCCGCCGATCCGGCGGGGCACTATTCGCGGCCGGATGTGACGCGGCTGCTGTTCAACAAGAAGCCTTTGAAGCGTGTCGAGCACTTTGCGTTGCCGGTCGATGGCGAAGCCGCCGCGGCCGCGGAAGACACCGCATCCTGACATTCCGGAGAGACGCCATGGAATCCGCTATCCCAGCTCATCTTCGGACCGCGCGCACCAGGGATGCGCGGACGCCGAAAGACTATCAGCCGCCTTACCCGTCCTTCGTTGCCCGCCACGCGCAGGGTGTGAAACGCGTGGTGATGGCCTATTTCGGCATGCAGTATCGGGACGCGATGACCATTGCGGCCCGCAACGCACTCGATGGGCTTGCAGTGAGCTTCGCCGCCAAGAACGGCCCCACGCATTGGGATCGTGCGCAATATGTCGATCAGGCGCGTTTCACGAACGTCGTCTCGGTCGCATACTGGGATAATCCGAAAGTATTCGATGCGTGGTTCGAAACCGCGCGCGACGGATGGACCGGTGCGGCGCGTGCGAAGGACGATGCGGGGTTCTTCATCGAAGTGCTGCGTCCGGCCGTTGAATCCTACGAAACGCTGTTTTCCTCACTGGGGCGGCCGGAAGGCATCGCCGTACTGGCCGACGGTATGAGCGGCGAAGTGCAGGAGCATGCGTATTGGGGCGGAATGCGCGATCGGATTCCGCTGTCGCAGAACGACGGTCTGGCGCCGGGTGACCGTCCGCGCATTGTCCGGCACGGATCGCGTTTGCAGGTGATGCCTCAGGACTACATCTGCATGATCCGTTCGGGGCAGGACTGGATCGACACCGACGACGCGGAACGGCAGATGTATCTTAACGATGTCGAACCTGTCCTGCGCGCGGGAATGGATTTCCTGCGGGACGACGGGCGGGCTATCGGCTGCTTCACCAACCGCTACATGCGCGTTCTCGACGGGCAGGGCAACGCCACCGAGAAATCCTATGGGCAGAGCTGGTGGCATAGCATCGCTGCGTTGGAGCAATGGGCTGAATCGCACCCGACGCATCTGCGGATTTTCGGAGCGGCGATGAAGTATCTTTCGACGCTGGGGCCGGCTGCAAAGCTGCGACTGTATCACGAGGTGAGCGTCGCCCGTGCCGACGAACAGTTTTTCGAATACCTGAACTGTCATGCGCGGACGGGCCTGCTGAATGCGGTCGAACCCGTGGCCTGAGTGAATAGCTAGAGTATTTTCGGACTCAGCAGAATCGTGTCCCGGATGCGACGCAGCACTCAGGCGAAGCCAAGCTTCGCCGCCGGTGCTGCTTCGCAGAGCCGGGACCGCATCGAACTCCGGCGTTTGGGATGGTCCCGGCTCTGCGTAGCAGCGTTACACGCTGCACCGCGTCCGGGACACGCTTCCACCAAAATTATAAGCGGCCTAACCGGTGTTGCCACGTACGGCGCGGGCCGCCTCTTTCTGCTTGTCGAACTCGGCGCGGCGGCGTGCCAGTTCATCGGCGCTGAGCAGGGCGACATTGTTGTAGTCGTTCTTCCAGGCCGGAACCTGCGCCCAGCGCAGCGGTGACTGCATGGTGGTTTGCGGCCCGGCGGCGGATTCGAGCAGGCGCAAGGCGAATTCCAGCGTCAGTGTCTGCGATGCCTTGTCGTGCGGTTTGCCGGCCGAATTGCCGAGCGGGAAGTCGCTGAACAGGAAGCGCGGCACCCCGACATGCTCGACGATATCCTTGGCGCAGCCCATCACCACGGTCGGAATCCCGTTCGCTTCGAGATGGCGCGCGACGATGCTGACGGTCTGGTGGCAGACCGGGCAGTTCGGCACCAGCACGGCGGCGTCGATGTGATCCGCCTGCGCGCGGGCGAGGATGTCCGGTGCATCGGTCTCGACGGTGACGCGGTGGCTGCGATTGGTCGGCGCGCCGAAGAAGCGCGGGGCGACCTCGCCGATGCGGCCTTGTGCGGCGGCCTGCCTGAGCGCGGGCAGGGGAAACCAGCTGCCGCTGTCGTCGGCCCTTGTATGTACGCGGTCATAGGCGATGTGGGAGATGCGCAGGTCGTGATCCTGCGCGGTGTCGCCGTCATAGACCTGATAGAACTTCGCGCCGCCGTTGTAGAGTGCGCCCGGCCCCTGGTCGCCCTTGGCCGGATCGTAGGGGGAGGCGGTGGTGACGATGGCGACGCGCGATTGCGCCAGCGGCTTTGTCAGCGGCTGGAACGGCGCATCGATATTGTGCGCCCAGCGATAGGGCACGTCGTAGCCGAGGGCGCGGTAATAGGCCCGGGTGCGCGCCATGTACTGGATCGGAACGTCGTCCTGGGCGGCCAGGTCCGGAGCCTGATGCTGGTTGTCGCTCATGGATGTCGCTCCCGTATTCGCCGCATTTGCTGCATAGCTAGCCCGTTGAAAACCACTGTTCAAGGCGTGCTTCGACCGTGTCCCGGATGCGGTGCAACGCTCAGGCGAAGCGAAGCTTCGCCGCCAGCGTTGCTCCGCAGAGCCGGGATCGTATCAAACGCTGGAGTTCGTTACGGTCCCGGCCCTGCGAAGCGGCACTTTGTGCCGCATCGCGTCCGGGACACGGGGATCAAGCTTTAGGTAAGTTGCATGACGCGACGGATGGCGGGAGCATTGACGGGCATCGCATTGCTGCTGACGGGGCAGGTGCGGGCCGACGTGTTGCCGCCGGGGGAGCTGGCGAAGCCGGGCGCCGACCGCATCCTGCCGATGCGGTCGGCGCCCGCCGATCCCGCACGCGAGTCCGGCGCGCGCGAGGCGATGTGCTTGATGATCGAGTCGGCCGCACGCGCCAACGATCTGCCGTTGGAGTTCTTCGCGCGCGTGATCTGGCAGGAGAGCCGCTTTCAGCCCGATGCGGTGGGGCCGGTGACGCGCAGCGGGGCGCGCGCGCAGGGCATCGCGCAATTCATGCCGGGCACCGCCGCCGAGCGACGGCTGCTCGATCCATTCGATCCGGTGCAGGCGCTGCCGAAGTCCGCCGAGTTCCTGCGTGAGCTCCGCGACCAGTTCGGCAATCTCGGCCTCGCAGCCGCCGCCTACAACGCCGGCCCGCGCCGCGTGCAGGACTGGCTCGACGGCAAAGGCGGCATGCCCGGCGAGACGCGCAACTACGTGTCGGCGATCACCGGGGCGACGGTGGAGGACTGGCAGGCCGCCGGCCGGAGCGGCAAGGCGTTGCCGTCTCCGCAGGCATCGAGTTGTCGCGAACTGATGGCGCTGCTGCGGCGGGCGCCCAATCCGTTCGTGGCGCAACTGGAAGCACGGGTGACGCTCGGCGAGGCGAAGCCGTGGGGCGTTCAGCTTGCCGCCGGCTTCAACCGCGACCGCGCCCTGATGCAATATGCGCGTGTCATGACCCGGTTGCGTTCGGTGGTCGGCGACCACGATCCGAACCTGCTCAAATCCATTTTCCGCAGTCGGGGCACGCGGCCGTTCTATCAGGTGCGGATCGGCACCGACACGCGCGATGACGCCAACGGGCTTTGCGGCCGGATACGGAGCGCGGGACAGGCATGTCTCGTGCTCAGGAACAGGGGCGCGTGAGGCCGCTATGCGCTTCGCGGCCTTGACCCGCGTGGTATTCGGCAGCCAATGAGCGTCAGGATCAACAGCACGGAAACTGACCGTCGTGGCGCTACCCGCACTGGACTCACCGCGATGGCACGGGACGGCGGCGGCGTTTTTCTACGGCATCCGGTCGGTCACCACGACGATCCTGACCGCGGTGCTGTTCGCCACCTATATCGGTATCGGCGCACTGGCGCATGATACGCATTTCAGCCTGTTCTGGGCGCTGCTCTCCACGGCGCTGGTCTGGGCCGGTCCCGCGCAGATCATCCTGCTGGCGGCGCTCGGCTCCGGCGCCACCGTTATTCAGGCAGCGCTCGCCGTCACGGTGAGTGCGATCCGCCTGTTTCCCATGGTGGTGTCTGTCTTGCCGATGCTGCGGCTGCCCGAGACCCGGAAGCGGCAACTGATCCTGCCGTCGCATTTCACGGCGGTGACGCTCTGGGTGGAGTGTTTCCGCCTGCTGCCGCAGGTACCGCGCGAGCGCCGCATCGCGTTCGTCAACGGGCTCGGTGTCGGTCTTGTCTCCACCTCGCTCACCGCGACCTTGATCGGCTATCACCTCGCCGCCAATCTGCCGCCGCTGTTCGGCGCGGCGATCCTGCTGCTGACGCCGCTGGCCTTTCTGTTGTCCACGGTGCGCAACTGCAAGACTCCGGCCGATGTCGTTGCACTGACTCTCGGTCTTGCCTTGTTTCCCGTGGTGTCGATGTTCAATACCGGAGTCGATATCCTCATCAGCGGCGTCTCCGCCGGCACCATCGCCTATGGTGTGCATCGCTGGAGGCGGCGATGAGCGCGGTGCAGACATTCATCGGTGACTGGCACGCACTGCTCATTCTCGTTGTCGCCGGCTTTCTGCCCAATGAGGTCTGGCGCATGCTCGGCCTCTGGCTCGGCGGCGGCATCAACGAGGACACCGACATCCTGATATGGGTGAGGGCGATAGCGACCGCGATTCTCGCCGGTGTCATCGCGCAGATTCTGGTGCTGCCGCCCGGCGCGCTGGCGACCGTCCCGGCGCCGCTGCGCTACGGTTCGGTGCTGTTCGGACTGCTCGTCTTTCTCGGCTTCAAGCGTTCGATCTTTGTGGGCGTGCTGTGCGGCGAGCTGATGATGCTCGGCGGCAAATACTGGCTCGGCTGACGCTTGTTGCCGCGCTCGGTTCCTCCGGCCTTGTGTCGAGGTCGGAACCGGATACTCTCTCCGCAACCAAGCAAGAACATTCGGGGGAGAATCATATGAAACGGCGCCTGCGTTCAGCTCTGCTATCCGGCCTCGTCATTGCCGCCACGACGGTCACCGCGCCGCTTGCCCGCGCAGCGGAATATCCGTCGCGTGCCATCAAGATCGTCGTGCCCTATGCGGCAGGCGGGCCGACCGATGTGCTGGCGCGATTGGTCGCCGACTATCTCGGCAGGGATCTCAAGCAGACCGCGGTGGTCGAGAACAAGCCGGGTGCGCAGGGCGCCATCGCCGCCGACTATGTCGCGCGCGCGGAGCCGGACGGCTACACGCTGTTCGTCACCGCGGCATCGATCATGGTGCTCAACCCGCTGCTCTACAAGAAGCTGTCCTACGATCCGCAGAAGGATCTGCGCATGCTCACGGTGGTGACCGATCTCCCCGTGGTGATGGAAGTGCATCCGTCGGTGCCGGCGAAGACCGTGAAGGAATTTGTGGACTATGCGAAGGCCAATCCCGGCAAGCTCAATTTCGGATCGGCGGGAACGGGCGGCACGATTCATCTCGCGGGTGAAATGTTCAAGCAGATCGCCGGCGTCGACATGACCCATGTGCCCTACAAGGGGGCCGGGCCGGCGCTGACCGACCTTCTGTCGGGCAACATCCAGGTGATGTTCGATACGCTCTCCACCGCGCTGCCGCCGGTGAAATCGGGCATGCTGCGGCCGCTCGGTGTGTCGTCGAAGGAGCGCAGCCCCGATCTTCCGGACGTGCCGACGGTGGCCGAGAGCGGCTATCCCGATTATCAGGTCGGCGTCTGGTTCGGCCTTGCGGGGTCGTCGAAACTGCCGGATGAGGTGGTGACGAAAGTCATGGGCAGCATGGATCGCGCGCTGGGCGATGCCGCTTTCCGCGCTTCGCTGGAAAAAATCGGTTTCCCGGTGCTGAAACCCAAGACCGTCGCCGAGATCAACCAGTTCGTCGATGACGACCGCGCGCGGTGGTCGAAAGTAATCAAGGCGATGAACATCTCGCTTGATTGACGTGAGGACGTGCGATGGTTCGTGAAAGTGAAATCCGCGCCGGCGAAGTCGTCGTCGACGCACCGGTCCCGAACCACGCAGGTCTGGTCTATATCGGGCGTATCCGCACACCCTGGACGTCGCGGCTGGAAACGCCGCGGCAGGGGCGGCACGACGGGCCGGTGTGCCGCCTTGAAATTTTCGAGCCCTGGGTGGCCGGGCTGAAGGATCTCGAACGCTACAAGACGCTTGAGGTTCTGTACTGGCTGCATCTGTCGCGGCGCGACCTTGTGCTGCAGAGCCCGAAGAATGACGGCACCGCGCGCGGCATTTTCTCCCTGCGCACGCCGGTGCGGCCGAACCCGATCGGCACGTCGGTTGTGAAGCTGGTGGGGGTCGAGGGATCGACGGTGCTGGTGCGCGGGCTCGATTGCCTCGACGATACGCCGCTGCTCGACATCAAGCCCGACCGCTGCGAATTCACGCCCCTGGCACCGCCGCAACCAGGGGACTTTCAGACGGAATAGCCTTCATTTCCCAAACTCCGTCCCTCATCCTGAGGAGCGGCCACTTGGCCGCGTCTCGAAGGATGGCCGCAAACTCATTCATGGTTCGAGACGGCGCCCAAGGGGGCGCCTCCTCACCATGAGGACGGAGTTTGGCCTCACCCCATCGCCTTCAGCGCCGCGATGACCTTCGCGGCATTCGCTTCCAGCACCTTCGGGTCTTCCTTGACGCTTGCGGCCGGAAGCAGTGCGGTGCCTTCGAAGCGCGGCATCACGTGCATGTGCAGGTGAAACACCACCTGGCCGCCGGCGGTTTCCGAATATTGCGCGACGGTCATGCCGTCGGCCTGGAATGCCTGCCGGGTCGCGATGGCGATCTTCTGGGCGGCGCGGATGACGTGCGCATAATCGTCGGGTCGGATGTCGAAGATGTTGCGCGCGGGGGCCTTGGGGATCACCAGCGTATGGCCGGGCGAGCGCGGCATGATGTCGAGGAAGGCGAAAACGTGGTCGTTCTCATAGACCTTGTAGCAGGGCAACTCGCCGCGCAGGATCTTTGCGAAAATGTTGTTGTCGTCATACGCGGTCATGGAATCCTCCCGAAAATGCGCCGGGAATGTCGCCGCCCGGAGCGCCCCGGTCAAGCCGCGGGGTCGTCCTTGCGGAACGGACCGAGTTCGCTCAATTCGCGGCCGGCTTCCGCGACATAGGCGCGCTCGCGCTTGAGGTAGTCGGCGACGGCGGTGCGGAAGCCGCGATCGGCGATGTAGTGGGCGGAATAGGTGGTCTGCGGGAGATAGCCGCGGGCGATCTTGTGTTCGCCCTGCGCACCGGCCTCGACCGTCTTCAGCTTGCGGCGGATCGCAAAATCGATGGCCTGATAGTAGCAGACCTCGAAATGCAGGAACGGGTGATGCTCGACGGCGCCCCAGTGGCGACCGAACAGCGTGTCCGAGCCGATGAAATTGATGGCGCCGGCGATCCATTTGCCGTCGCGTTTCGCCATGATCAGCGCCACGTCGTCGCTCATGCTCTCGCCGATCAGCGAATAGAACGCGCGCGTCAGATAGGGGCGGCCCCATTTGCGCGAGCCGGTCTCCATGTAGAATGCGAAGAACGCATCCCATGCGTCCTCGGTGATGTCACGGCCGCTCAGCGCCTCGATGGTGATGCCGGCGGCCACCGCGTCGCGGCGCTCCCGCTTGATGGCCTTGCGGTGGCGCGAATTCAGCGTGGCCAGGAAATCGTCGAAGCTCTCATAGCCGGGATTGTGGAAGTGGAACTGCTGGTCGGTGCGCTGCAGGAAGCCGCGTTCGGCGAGAAAATCCCACTCCGGCTTGCGCGCAAATGTGACGTGGACCGACGACGCCTCGGTCGCCTGGCAGAGCCCGACCAACCCGCCCGCCAGCGCCTCGCTGACGCGCGGTGCATCGACGCCGTCGCGGATCAGGAGGCGCGGGCCGGTGGCTGGGGTGAACGGAACCGACGCCTGCAATTTCGGATAATAGTCGCCGCCGGCGCGCTCATAGGCATCGGCCCAGCCGCGGTCGAAGACGTATTCGCCCTGGGAATGGGATTTCAGGTAGCAGGGCACGATGCCGACGATGTTGCCGTCCTGCCTGGCGAGCAGGTGCCGCGGTCCCCAGCCGGTGCGCGCGCAGGCCGAGTTCGACGCCTCGACGGCGCTCAGGAAAGCGTGGGACACGAACGGGTTGTAAGGCGGCTTCGAGCCGCAATCGGCAGTGTTCGAGAGTGTGTCGAGCGTCGCCGGATCATCCGCGAGCGTCCGGCCGGCAGTGGCGCGACCGGTCGCGCAGGCGTCCCACTCCGCTTGCGGCACCTGGCTGATGGATCCGACTGCTTCGAGGGTAATGTCCGGTGGCGTCATCAATCACTTGAACCGGTCGGCGCGGTGACCAGTCTCTCAGTTGGGCACTTCGCATCGTATTTCAAGTCTGTAGGGTGGGCAAAGGCGTCTTCGCCGTGCCCGCCATCATGCCCGGCGCGGCACATGATGGTGGGCACGCTTCGCTTTGCCCACCCTACAAACTGCCTTCGAGAGTAATGTCCGATATGGTTGTCATTCCGGCACGAACCCCTCGAAAGTCATCTGGTCGGCGTAGCGGTCCGACATCGCGCGCTGTTCCGGCGTCCGGATGGTCCAGCTCAGCAATGCGCAGCCGAACAGGTTGCGGGCGATCCAGGGGGCCGGAGCGGGCAGTTGCCTGATCCAGTAGGAGACGAAATGCGGCCGGGTGCGGAACGCATGGCGGAGATGAAGCATGCCGTCGCGTTGGGCCTGTGTCAGCGGGCGCCACTCGTCGTCGTCATAGCTCCGCTGGGCAGTGATGCCGCGGGGAATGTCGGGCGCGATCTGGCGCATGGCGAGAACCTGGTCGGGGTCGAACGACATCCAGGCCACGGGGCCGCGATAGGCGCGCAGAAGCTCGGCCGTGCGGCGGACCAGTTTGCGGTCGCCGTCGAAGCGGCTCTTGACCTCGACCACGAGGCCGACGCGGCCGTCCACCAGTGCAAGCAGGTCGCCGAGCGACATCATCCGCTCCGGCGTATCCTTGAAGGCGACCGTCTTGAGTTCGGCCGCGGTTCGGGCGAGCAGGGGACCGGCGGCGTCGGTCAGGCGGCCCAGCTCGTCGTCGTGATGCACCATCGCCTCACCGTCGGCGGTGAGCTGCACGTCCACCTCGATGGAGAAGCTGCCGGCGATGGCCGCCTGCATCGCGCCCGGCATGTTCTCGACGATGCCGCGGGCGCGGTCGTGCAGGCCGCGATGCGCGATCGGGCGGGCGATCAGCCAGTCGGGTGCGCGCATCGCATGATCCCTGATCAGGCGACCTCGAACACCGCATCGACCTCAACGGCGCAATCGGCGGGCAGCGAGGCGACGCCGACGGCGGCGCGGGAGTGGCGGCCCTTGTCGCCGAAGGCGGCGACCATCAGGTCCGACGCGCCGTTGATGACCTTCGGTGCATCCGTGAAGTCCGGTGTCGCATTGACGAAACCGCCGAGGCGGACGACGCGAGCCACCTTGTCGAGGTCGCCGAGCGCGGCCTTGACCTGGGCCAGAATGTTCACGGCACAGCCTTTGGCGGCGGCGACACCGTCCTCAAGGCTGACATTGCCGCCGAGCTTGCCCTTGGCGATCAGCTTGCCGTCGGCCCCGAGGCAGATCTGGCCGGAAACGAACAGCAGATTGCCGGTGCGCACGAAGCCCACGTAATTGGCGACCGGGCTGACCGGCTCATGAAGGGTGACACCCAAATCCGCGAGTTTCTGCTCGACCGTACCTGCCATGCGATATTCCCCAAGATTGACGTTGTGCCAGACCGAATTCCCCGCGGACGGGGCGCCAAGCCTGTTTCCTCCATCATCCGCGCACATGCAAGTGACGTCGAGGAGAGCTGTCCATCAAATCCGATCATGCCCTAGTTGCGGCGCAATAGGGCGCTTTCTATTGTCGATTCTCACGGTTCCATCATGCAGGACGACTCCATGCGCCGCACCGTTTCGACCATTCGTTTTCCGGCCTTTTCCGCGGCGCTGGGGGCGGCTTTGCTGTTGATGCCCGCGGCAGTGGAGGCGGCGACGCCCGCCGCCGGCATGCCGTTTCTGGCGCATCAGGCGCTGTACGATCTCAAACTTTCCAAGTCGCGCGGCAATGCCGATGTGCAAGCGGCGAGCGGCCGCATTCTCTACGATTTCAGCGGCAGCGCTTGCGAAGGGTATTCGTCCGATTTCCGTCAGGTCTCGGAACTGAGCAGCGGCGAGGGCAGAACGACGCTCAACGATTTGCGCTCGACGAGCTGGGAAGCCGGTGACGGAAAGAGCTATCGCTTCAAGATCGACACCCGGATGAACGACGACGCCACGTCCGTTGACGGCATCGCGGAACGCGAGGGCGGTCATGTGACGGTCAAGCTGAAGCAGCCTGTCGCCAAGACGTTCAAGCTCGACGGCGACATCGTGTTCCCGACCGAGCAGATCCGCCGCATCATCGCAGCGGCCAAGGAAGGCAAGTCGCTGCTTGAGCTCAATGTCTATGACGGCTCGGATACGGGGGAGAAGGTCTACAGCACGCTCACCGTGATCGGGCAGCCGATCCCCGCGGACCGCAAGATAGCGGCGCCCGATCCATCGACCAGCGACGACAAGATGAAAACGATGACACGCTGGCCGGTGACGGTGAGCTATTACGACAAGGCGGCGAAGCCGACCGATGGCGGCGAGCAGACGCCATCTTATGCGATGTCGTTCGAATTGTATGAGAACGGCGTGTCGCGCGCATTGAAGCTGGACTACAACGATTTCGTCATCGCGGGCGCCATGAGCAAGCTGATGATGAAGGACAGCAAGCCGTGTAAGTAGTTCCTTCTCCCCGCAAGCGGGGAGAGGCTAGGGGCGCTACTCCGCCGCCCGCGAAAACCGCATGTTGTCGAGCAGGCGCAATCCGCCGCCTTCGGTTTTCAGCAGTTTCTTCACCGCGCCTGATGCTGCGATCTCGTAGTGATCGGCATAGGCTTCGTGGTTCTTCTCGATATCGTCGAGGCGATACAGATAATTCACCATCAGGCCGGCTGACTCGCGCAGGCCCTTGGCCGAAAGGTCGCCGAGCCAGTCGATCCGCTCCAGCCGTGCGCCGTTGCCGAGGTGGAAGCGGGCGACGGAATCCAGCGGTCCGCCGCGCGCGTTCTTTGCTTTCAGGAAATAGTGTGCGGCGATCCCTTCCACCACCGGCTTGAGTTGCTCGCGCCGCGCGGTGTCGTTGACCCACGACGGATCGTCGAGCATCGCAACCAGGGCGCGGTCCTCATCCGACAGGGGAAGGTCGTCGGCCTTCTTCAGCCATTTCATGAAGCCCGGCACCGGCGACAGCGTGACGAAGGTGTCGAGTTTCGGCAGTTCGCGGCGCAGTTCCTCGACCACTTGCTTGATCAGGAAGTTGCCGAATGAAATGCCGCCGAGGCCGCGCTGGCAATTCGAGATCGAATAGAATACGGCGGTGCGGGCGCGTTCGATCGGCACCGGCTGGCGGTCCTTGGCGAGCAGCGGGGCAATGGCGCCCGGGATCGTTTCGGTGAGCGCCACCTCGACGAAGATCAGCGGCTCGTCGACGAGGGCCGGATGGAAGAAGGCGTAGCAGCGGCGGTCGGCAGGATCGATGCGGCGGCGCAGGTCGTCCCAATCGTGAATTTCGTGCACGGCCTCGTATTTGATGACCTTTTCGAGAATGTTGGCGGGCGTCGACCAATCGATCCTGCGCAGCACGAGAAATCCCCTGTTGAACCATGATGTGAACAGATGCACGGCGTCGTTGTCGACGGCGTTGAGATCCTTGTTGCTGTGCTTGAGGTCGAGCAGATCCTCGCGCATCTTGACGAGTTCGCTGGTCCCGCCGGGCGCGCGATTGAGACGGCGAAACAGTTCCTGCCGCTGCGGTTCGGAGGCAATGTGCAGCGCCACGGCGCCTTCGCCCGTCGGCTTGGCGCGCCAGGCGTCGATCGCCTTCCCGAGCCGTTCGTGATCGGGGCCGTATTTGTGGGCCAGCGTTTCGAAAAACATGGTGCGGCCGGCATGGTCCAGCGACTTGTAGCGATCGAGCACGGCGCGTGCGATGGCTGTTCCCGACGCTTCGCCGCGGCCGGAGAGGAGTTCGGCGCAGAGGTCGATCAAGTCGATGGCATTCTGCTTGGGGTCGACGGAGCCCGGACCGCGTCGCAGGAGATTGCGGCCGTGCTCCGAAATCGAGGCGAGGAGGTCGGAGAAGAAGTCGTTGTTCATGGTGGTCATTCCCGGCTGGCCGCATCATCCAGACACACGACAATATAGGCGATCGCGCGGCATATTGCGCGGTCATTTGATGCATGAAACAATTGCACATGGCTGAATTCCGGCCGGGGATTTTCGTTCCTCGCTGGCGCAATGGGGACATTCGCAATGAAAAAAATGACGATGACGCGGATTGCATTGAAACGTGGCGTGGCGGCGGCTTTGACCGCGGGGGCGCTATGGAGCGGCAGCCCGGCATTTGCGCAGCCGACGATCAAGGTCGGTTGGACCATTCCGGCCGAGGAATCCAAATACTGGATGATGAAGCGGCCGCAGGAATTCGCTGACATCGGCAAGAAATACAACATCGAGTGGGTACAGTTTCAGGGCACCGCGCCGATGACGCAGGCACTCGCCGCCGGCGCGCTCGATTGCGCGACGCAGTCGGTGCTGGCGCTCGCGCAGGGCGTGCAGAGCGGCAACCTCAAGGCGTCGATCGTGGCGCAGCATGTGTTCGAGAAGCCGGGCAGTTTCTCGGTCTATTGGGCGGTGAAGGAGGATTCCCCGATCAAGTCGATTGCCGATCTGAAGGGCAAGACGATGTCGATCAATACGCTCGGCTCGGGCATCTATGGCCCGATGGCGATCCTGCTCAAGCAGGCCGGCCTCGATCCGTCCAAGGACATCAAGCTGGTCGAAGTCGGCTTCGCACTGTCGGAGGAAGCGCTTCGCTCCGGCCGGGTCGATTCCGCCGTGATGAACCAGCCTTTCGCCGCACGCATGGAAGCCAAGGGCGGCACGCGAAAGCTGTTCTCGCTGTCGCAGCAGCAGGAGGGCATCGTGCATATTCTCGAAGCCTGCCGCGCCGATTTCATCGAGAAGAATCCCGAACTCGCCAGGATGTATGTGCACGATGTCACGCTCGGCATGCAAAAGGCGCTGGCGAACCGCGATGAGACGTTGAAGGTTGTCAACGAGGTCATGAAGGCACCGATTCCGGTGCTGGACACCTATCTTCTCAAGGACAACGATTTCGCCCGCGATCCCGGCGCGGCGCCGAATTTCCCCGCGATCCAGAAGATGCTCGATGTCTATGTCGAGACCGGAATGCTGCCGAAGAAGCTCGACGTGTCGGAGCTGAAGGGCAAGATCGTCGCGCCGATCAAGTAACGGGCATGTCGTCCAGCTTGTAGGGTGGGCAAAGCGAAGCGTGCCCACCGCAATCCGTGCGCCAAGACGTGGTGGGCACGCTTCGCTTTGCCCACCCTACAGGTTTTTATCCGTCGCCTTCGGCTCCTCGCAATGACGAATAAAGTTAGTCGGTGGTTTGCTTCGCCGCATCGCTGTCGATCAGCAAGTCCAGCGCGTATTTGATGGTCGCGCGCTCGTCCTCGCTGAAACGGCTGAGGACCGATGCCTCGTGTTCGAGCGCAGCTTTCTGCACCGGTTTGACGCGGGCGCGGCCCTTTGCGGTGAGATGCAGCGTGACGCGGCGGCGGTCGCGCGACGTATTCCTGCGTTTGAGCAGGCCGTCGCTCTCCATCCGGTCGAGAACTTTGGTGAGGCCGGGCTGCTTCATCAACGCCATGGCGGCGAGTTCGCCGACCGAGAGGCCCTCGACATCGGAGAGACAGGCGAGCACGCGCCATTCCGGCACGCTGAGATCCCATTGCTTCAATCGCGCGTGAAATGCGCCGGAGACGTTGAAGCTGGCGCGGGCAAGCAGATAGGGCAGGTAGTTGCGCGCGAAGCTGTCGCTGGCGAGCGCAGGTGCCGGCCGCTGCCCCTGGTCGATGCGGCGCAATTGCCCGGAATGAAACACCAGCGGATCGTGATTGCGCGCGACGAAGCGAACGACTTCGCCCACGAGGATCGTGTGATCGCCGCCGGGATAGCGCGCCCACGTCCTGCATTCGAAAATCGGCGCAAGACCTTCGATCAGGGGCGCGCCGGTTATGCCGGGAGCGTGCGCGATATCGGCGAACTTGTCCGAGCGGCTGCGGCCGAAGCGCATCGCCAGATCGCCGTGATCGGCACCGAGAAAATGGATCGCGAAGGCATCGGCTGTAACGAACGGATCGTGGCTGGGCGACGACTTGGCCGCGCTCCACAGCACCAGCGGCGGATCGAGCGATACCGACGAGAATGAGTTGGCCGTCATGCCGACGAGATGGTCGCCGCTGTGCGCCGTCACCACGGTCACGCCGGTCGGAAACTGGCCGAGGGCCTGCCTGAATGTGGCCGGGTTGACCGGTTTGTCATGCGCCATGAATGGTGCTGCCCCGAATATCGGCAACTGCCGGAAAACCGGCGCCGCACTGTGCTTTAGCCGTAAAAATATTCCTTTTCATGTAACATGACCGTGCCTATCATCCAATCATAATCACGACTGGACACGGACGGAGAAATGGCATGCTGGCGGATCGCATCGAGGCGAAATGGATTGATGCATTCTGCGAGATCTTCGCGCGCTGTGCCGTGAAGCCGGGCGATATCGCCGCCATTCTTTCCGAGACGCAATCGCGCGCGCTCAACGTTCACATCGCCGAACTCGCGCTGCTGCGGATGGGGGCGAAGCCGTTTCATGTGGTGGTGCCGACACCGCGCAACAAGCAGGTGGTGCCGATCCGCTCCACCGGTGCGTCGGAAGCGATCCAGCAGCTCGGGCCGGTCGTGTCGGCGTTGCAGCAGGCGGGCTTCGTTGTCGATTGCACCATCGAAGGCCTGATGCACGCGAAGGAAACGCCGGACATTCTCAAGGCCGGTTCGCGCATTCTTGTGATTTCCAATGAGCACCCGGAAGCGCTTGAGCGGATGGTGCCGGACAGTGCGCTGGAGAAACAGGTGCGCGCCGCGGCGAAGATGCTGCGCGGCACGAAGCAGATGAAAGTGACGTCGCAGGCAGGCACCGATCTCGACATCAACATGGAAGGCGCCGCCACCGTCGGCGTCTGGGGGTGGACCGACAAGCCCGGCACGCTCGCGCATTGGCCGGGCGGCATCGTTGTCTCGTTTCCCAGGAGCAAGACCATCAACGGCACCGTGGTCATGGATGCCGGCGATATCAATCTGACCTTCAAGCGCTATCTGACCTCTAAGGTGCGCATGGTGTTCAAGGACGACTATGTGACCGAGCTGACCGGCGAGGGCGCCGATGCCGAGATGATGAAGCGCTATCTCGCCGCCTGGGGCGACCGCGAAGCCTATGCGGTGTCGCATGTCGGCTGGGGCATGAATCCCAATGCGCGCTACGAAGCCCTGCAGATGTACGATCAGCGCGACACCAACGGCACGGAAATCCGCGCCGTGGCCGGCAACTTCCTGTTCTCCACGGGCGCCAACGAATTCGCCGGCCGCTATACGGCCGGGCACTTCGATCTGCCGATCTTCAACACGACGATCACGCTGGACGGCGTGCCCGTCATCAAGGACGGCGTGCTGCAGGACGTGTTCGGGTAGCCCAAAACGTCATCCTCATGGTGAGGAGCGCGCCGGAGGCGCGCGTCTCGAACCATGGCAGCTACTCTCCATCCTCAGCGAATGGCTTTGCCATTCGCAAGGAGACGCGCGCGTTGCGCGCTCCTCAGGATGAGGGCGGAGTGGAAGGCATATTGCCTCTAGCTCCGCGTCTTCTCCGGCCCCTCATACGCTATCCCGCGGATCACCGCGGCATTGCCGAATTTCTTCTTCAAGGCGTCCATCGCGCGTTCGGCGTGAGCCGAGCGGCGGTCGAGCATGTTCTCGTCGCCGGCTTCCGCGCCCGGTCTCAGCGCGCTGACGCCGGTGCCGATCAGGCGGAAGGCGGTGCCGTCGATTTCCCTGGCCAGCATCTCGCGGCTGATGTCGAAGATACGCTTGGCCAGTTGCGTCGGTGACTGGATCGATTGCGAGCGGGTGCGCTGGCGGAAGTCCGCCGTCTTCAATTTCAGGGTGACCGTCGTCCCGCTGAGTTCGCTGGTCTTCAGCCGCGACGAGACTTTTTCCGACAGCCGCCACAGGATCTTTTCCAGCGTCGCGAGATCGCGGATGTCCTCGTTGAAAGTCGTTTCGTTGGAGATCGTCTTGGCGCCGCGGTCGGCGACGACGAGGCGGTCGTCGACGCCGCGGGCAAGCCGCCACAGCCGGCGGCCTTCGCCGCCGAACTGCTTCATGAGGTCATTTTCGTCGGCGCGCTGCAGATCGCTGACCTTGCGGAAGCCGCGTTGCGACAGCCGCTCCTGTGTGGCCGGTCCGACGCCGTAGATGAAGCCGACCGGCTTGTCGGCGAGAAGGGCCACGCCATCGTTCTGATCGAGCGTGGCGAAACCGCGCGGCTTGTCGAGGTCGCTGGCGATCTTGGCCAGAAACTTGTTCACGGACAGGCCGACCGACACGGTGATGCCGATGGTGCGTTCCACATCGGCGGCGAATTTCGCCAGCACCTTGGCCGGGATCATGCCGTGGACGCGCTGGGTGCCTTGAAGGTCGAGAAACGCCTCGTCGATCGACAGCGGCTCCACCAGCGGCGTCAGCGCCTGCATGGCCTGGCGCACCTCGCGGCCGACGCGGACATATTTCGCCATGTCGGGCACGATGACCTTCGCCGCGGGGCAAAGGTCCAGCGCCTTGAACATCGGCATCGCCGAGCGCACGCCATAGGTCCGGGCGATGTAGCAGGCCGCCGACACCACGCCGCGCTTGCCGCCGCCGACGATGACTGGATGGTCGAGCAGGTCCGGATTGTCGCGCTTTTCCACCGTCGCGTAGAAGGCGTCGCAATCGATATGGGCGACGGTGAGCGCGGGCAGGGCATGGTGGCGGACCAGCCGCGGCGAACCGCAGGCGGTGCAGCGCTTCGCGCGACGATCGAGGTCGGCAAGGCAATCCCGGCAGAAACAGCGCGGTTCGCTCTGATCCGTCGGGGCTGCGGTCACGGGATGTCGCGCTCGGTCCGGGGATCGCCGAGCGCCTGGCGCGCGGCGGCGATGGTGGTCGGAGGGAGTTGGGACGAGGCCGCGAATGCCTGCACGGTTTCGTCGTCGCGCAGGACGAAATCCAGCACACTCACCAAAAACTGCGGATCCTTTGCGGCCCCGCGCAGCGTCTCCGGCCCGATCCCGCTTTCGGACAGGAACAGGCCCAGCCGCTCGGGCTCGCCCGCCACGAAGGAAAGCGCCTGAATCGCAACGATTTCAGCGACTTCGCTGGGATGACGTTGCCCTTTTTTGATCACGCGTGTTTGCCTTTCCGTAACTTATCGTCTCTAGTTTGGGGCATCATGCCCGAGTCACCTCAGTGATTCCAGCGATGGGGTTTCGGCGGAGAAAATAGAGGCTCGACGGCATGACATCGCCGGTGCCGGGCCTTGGGCCGGGCGCAACGGATGCCGTTTATTTCAGGATTGGAGGGCGGGATGGCGAAAACCGTCCTGATCGTGGAGGACAACGAGCTCAATATGAAGCTGTTCCGTGACCTGCTGGAAGCCCACGGCTACCAGACGGTGGGCACGAGCAACGGCTACGAAGCGCTCGATCTCGTCCGGTCGCTCCGCCCCGATCTGATCCTGATGGATATCCAGTTGCCGCAGGTGTCCGGTCTTGAAGTGACCGGGTGGATCAAGAAAGATCCATCGATCAGCATGATCCCTGTTGTCGCCGTCACGGCTTTCGCCATGAAGGGTGACGAGGAGCGCATCCGCGAAGGCGGCTGCGAAGCTTATTTGTCAAAGCCTATTTCGGTCGGAAAATTCATCGAGACGGTACGTCGATTTATCGGTTAGGAACTTTGTTATGTCAGCGCGTATTCTCGTCGTCGATGACATTCCCGCCAATGTCAAACTTCTGGAAGCGCGACTTTCGGCCGAGTATTTCGACGTTGTCACGGCATCCAACGGCGCGCAGGCACTGGAGATCTGCGCGCGCTCGGAATGCGACCTGATCCTGCTCGATGTCATGATGCCCGATATGGACGGGTTCGAGGTTTGCCGTCGTCTCAAGGCCGATCCGAAGACGCATTTCATTCCGGTGGTGATGGTGACGGCGCTGGATTCTCCGGCCGACCGTGTGCGCGGTCTCGACGCCGGCGCCGACGATTTTCTCACCAAGCCTGTTGCGGATGCCGTGCTGATCGCGCGCGTTCGCTCGCTGACGCGCCTGAAGATGATGACCGACGAGTTGCGCATGCGCGCGCTCACCTCGTTCGAAATCGGCGTGCAGGCGCCGGAGCGCAATGCGGTCGCCGATACCGGCACGGGCGGACGCATTCTGCTGATCGACGATCGGCCGTCGTCCTATGAGCGTCTCGCGCCGATCCTGGCAGCCGAACACACCGTCGATGTCGAGCCGAATCCCGCCGAAGCGCTGTTCCATGCCGCGGAGGGGGATTACGATCTTCTGATCGTGTCGCTGAGCCTCGACAATTTCGACGGCCTGCGGCTGTGCAGTCAGGCGCGATCGCTGGAGCGGACGCGGCAGATTCCGATCCTGGCCATTGCCGATATCGACAACAATACGCGCCTGCTGCGCGGCCTCGAAATCGGCGTCAACGACTACCTGGCGCGGCCGGTGGACAAGAACGAGCTGCTGGCGCGCGCGCGCACCCAGGTCCGCCGCCGCCGTTACACCGACCACCTGCGCGATAACGTGCAGCACTCGATCGAGGCGGCGATCACCGATGCTCTCACCGGCCTGCACAATCGCCGCTATATGGAGAGCCACCTGCAAACGCTGGCGGAGCAGGCGGCGCTGCGCAGCAAACCGCTGGCGCTGATGATTCTCGATATCGACTACTTCAAGTCGATCAACGACACCTACGGGCATGATTGCGGCGACGACGTGCTGCGCGAATTCGCCATGCGTGTCCGCAAGTCGATCCGCGGCATCGATCTCGCCTGTCGTTACGGCGGCGAGGAATTCGTCATCGTGATGCCGGAAACGGATATGCATGTCGCCGGCATGGTGGCCGAGCGCCTGCGGCGTTCGATTGCCGGCGAACCCTTCGCCATCGAGAAGGGCAACAAGCGCATCGACGTTACGATTTCGATCGGACTGTCGACCTTGGAAAAGAAGGGCGAACCGATCGCCGACGTCCTCAAGCGGGCGGATGTGGCGCTATATCGCGCCAAGCACGACGGTCGCAACCGGGTGGTCGCGGCTGCGGCGTAGTCGCCGAAAAGCCTGTAGGGTGGGCAAAGCGTAGCGTGCCCACCAAGAGCGGCGCATCAAGTCATGGTGGGCACGCTGCGCTTTGCCCACCCTACAACGCGACTTCTGGGTTAAGGCGCGGGCTTAATGTCGGGCGAGATACATTCGTCGATAAAGAATTTCACGACTCCGAATTCCGGCGGCGTTGCGCCGGGCGGCCAACCTGCGGATGGGTTTGCGCATAAAGAAAAGCGGCTTCGAACGCCTGACGCGGAATATCGGGATAGTCTTCCTTCAGGATATCGATCGTGTCGCCGGAGGTGAGGCGGCCGGGCGACGACAACGGAGGCGCCGTACATCCCTTAAACGAAAAACGGCGCCTTGCGGCGCCGTTCAAAAGCCGTCAGCAGCGCTGTCCGCGCTTACTTGATCTTCGCTTCCTTGAACTCGACGTGCTTGCGCGCGACCGGGTCGTACTTCTTCTTGACCATCTTGTCGGTCATGGTGCGCGAGTTCTTCTTGGCGACGTAGTAGAAGCCGGTATCCGCGGTGGAAACGAGCTTGACCTTGATGGTGACCGCCTTGGCCATGGTGAAACCTCTGAATGTCGGGAATCGGGTGACAGCCAGAGCACTGGCCGTATTGGGGCGCAACCTAGCCTCGAACGCCCCAAAGTCAAGGTTTTCCGGGACGGTAAAATCGGTGATTCAGTCCGATTACCCCTGAAAGAAGCGGTTTTCGGGCCGCGGCAGGCCCAGATTCTCGCGCAAGGTACGGCCTTCATACTCTTTGCGGAAGATTCCACGCCGTTGCAGTTCGGGGACGACCCGGTCCACGAAGTCGTCCAGGCCCTCGGGGAGGTAGGGGAACATGATGTTGAATCCGTCCGACGCCTCGGTTTCCAACCATTCCTGCATCTCGTCGGCGATGCCTTTGGGCGTGCCGACGAACGCCGAGCCGGCATAGCCGCCGAGCCGCTGGGCGAGCTGGCGCACGGTCAGGTTCTCCCGCCGGGCGAGGGCGATGACGCGCTCACGGCCGCTCTTGGAGGCGTTGGTGTCGGGGATGTCGTCGGGCAGCGGCGCGTCGGGGTCGAATTGGGATGCGTCAGTGCCGAGATTGATCGACAGCGAAGCGATGGCATTGGCGTAGTCCACCTTGCTGTCGAGCAGGGCGCGCTTTTCTCTTGCTTCCTCGACGCTGTCGCCGACCACCACGAAGGCGCCCGGCAGGATCTTGAGGTGGTCGGGATCGCGGCCGAGCCTCGCCATGCGCCCCTTGATGTCGGCATAGAGTGCGCGCGCATCGCCGATCGGCCCGCCGCCGGTGAACACGGCCTCGGCGGTTTCGGCGGCGAGCTGCCTGCCGTCTTCCGAGGCGCCGGCCTGCACGATCACCGGCCAGCCCTGCACCGGACGGGCGATGTTGAGCGGCCCGCGGACTTTCAGATACGCGCCCTTGTGATCGAGCACATGCATCTTCTCGGGGTCCATGTAGATGCCGCTCGCGACGTCGCGCGGGAAGGCGTCGTCCGCAAACGAGTCCCACAGACCGGTGACGACATCATAGAATTCGCGCGCCCGCTTGTAGCGCTCGGCATGCTCCATGTGATCGTCGAGGCCGAAATTCAGCGCCGCATCGGGGTTCGACGTGGTTACGATATTCCAGCCGGCGCGGCCGCCCGAAATATGATCGAGCGAGGCAAAGCGGCGGGCCACATGATAGGGCGCATCGAAGGTCGTCGAGCCGGTGGCCACAAGGCCGATATTCTCGGTCACGGCGGCGAGCGCCGAGAGCAGCGTGAACGGTTCGAACGACGTGACGGTGTGGCTGCGCTTCAGCGCCTCGACCGGCATGTTCAACACGGCGAGATGATCGGCCATGAAGAAGGCGTCGAACTTGCCGGCCTCCAGCTTTCGGATCATGCGCTTGATGAAGGGGAAGTTGAAATTGGCGTCAGGCACGGCGCCCGGATAGCGCCACGCGCCGGTATGGATGCTGATCGGCCGCATGAAGGCCCCGAGCTTCAATTGACGCTTTGCCATCTGAACAATCCCCGCGCTGTCGATGGGACACAGATAGGTACGCGGCCGCGGGCGGACAGCCTCCGGCTGCAAGAAGATTATTACGATTTACAGACGGGGCGGAGATCGTTTTGGGCGCGGCAATCCCGGTGCGCGGCATTGCTGCGTACCGGGAAATGACGAGTGGGGTGAGGCGTCAGGCCGGAATCATATCCAGCTGCATCTTGCCGTCGTACCAATGGAAGAACGGCAGCGGTGCGTCGTGCCGCAGCGGTCCGGTCTCCAGCCGCTTCTGCAACTGATTGAGCACGTTCTTGGTCATGGCATGCGCGTCGGCGAGATGCGGCGAGCCGAGTTCGACCCAGATCAATTCGACCAGTTCGGCATCGGCATGCACGACGCCCTCGACACGATGGGCGATCGACGAGGCATCGGCGGTGAAAAAGCGCGTGTCGAAGCGCTTGATGCGGCCGGGAGGCGTGATGGCGCGGGCGATCAGGAACAGGCCGGAGGGATCGGGCAGAAGGCCGGCGTCACTGAAAGCCTGCCAGTGGCCGGTAAGCTTCTTGTTGCTCGCGACCTTACGGCCGAGACAGAGGCCGGTTTCCTCGCAGGCTTCGCGGATCGCGGCAATCGCCAGCGAACGCGCACGCGAGGGCGGCGTCTTCGGGCTGCCCTTCATCAGGTTGGCTTCGAGTTCGGGCGGTATCGGCGCTGCAACCGGGACGCGATTGTCGGTTTTATCGACGCTGCCCCCCGGGAAGACGAACTTGCCCGGCATGAACACCACCTTGTCGTGGCGCTTGCCCACCAGCACTTTCGGCACCGGCCCGGAACGATCGACCAGCATCAGCGTCGCCGCATCGCGCGGGCGCTTGTAGGGATGGTGGTCGGCTTCCTTGCCGACTTCGACAGCTTCGCTCATTCCGTCTCCTGAAATTTTCTTCTTGAGTTTCGTTGCGTAGCCCGGATGGAGCGGAGCGCAATCCGGGACCGGCGATGTGCCGATGCTCCGGACCCCGGATTACGCTGACGCTCCAGCCGGGCTACGGCAAGGAGGGCAAGCGTATCAGTGCTCGTCGCCGTCGCCAAACCCGTGCATGCGGAGTGCCCACTGCAATCCGACGACGGCGCCCTTGATCGGCTGCAGCAGCAGCAGTGACGAGATGAGCGTGATCGGCAGATAGATCGCCAGTTGCAGCGGGATCGCGGGCGAATAGTTGGTTTCGATCCACAGCACGATCGGCACCACGATATGGCCGACGACGACGATCACGAGATAGGCGGGCAGGTCGTCGGCTCGGTGGCCCGAGAATTCCTGACCGCAGCACGCGCAGTGATCGGTGGTCTTCAGGAAGGCGCGGAACATCTTGCCTTCACCGCAGTTCGGGCAGCGGCAGAAGAAGCCGCGCTTCATCGCGGTCCACAGATTGCGCTTGTCGGCAGGCTCGGCCGCATTGGTCCAGATCTTCGTTGCAGACGTTTTCGTCAGCGTCATCACGACTTGCCTCGTTTCGGTTTGCCGCCCTTGCTTCGGGAGGCGCGGGTCTCATTGGCCAATATCTTTTTGGCCTTGTTCTTCACCCGGGCATTGCGGCCCGGCTTCGATTTCTTCGACGACTTGAACTTCGTCACATTCGGATGGCGCTCACGGTCGTCAGCGCCTTTGCTGCGGCTTTGCTCGCGTCGTCCTCTCCTTGGCGCGGTATCGCCCTCGGAAAGCATTTCAAATCGCAGCGCGCCTGCAACAGGTGCCGCTTCGACCAGGCGGACGTCGACAACATCGCCGAGCCGGTACATGGCTCCCGACCGGGTGCCGATGAGGGCGTGCCGAGCTTCGTCATAGTTGAAATATTCGCTGCCCAACGTCCTGATCGGGATCAAGCCATCCGCGCCCGTTTCGGTCAATTTGACAAAGAGTCCAACCTTGGTGACGCCGGAAATCCGCCCCTGGAAGCTGGCGCCGATCTTGTCGGCCAGAAAATGTGCGATCAGGCGGTCGGTGGTCTCGCGTTCGGCCTTCATGGCGCGGCGTTCGGTGGCGGAAATCTGCGCCGAAACTTCGGCCAGCGTCTCCGGCGTTTCGGTGTCGGGTAGGGCGCCTTCGCCGAGGCCGAGCGCGCGGATGAGTGCGCGGTGGACGATCAGGTCCGCGTAGCGCCGGATCGGCGAGGTGAAATGCGCATAGCGCCGCAGGTTCAGGCCGAAATGCCCGTAATTCTCGGCGGCATATTCCGCCTGGGCCTGCGAGCGCAGCACCACTTCGTTCACCAGCGGTTCGGAATCATGCCCCTTCACCTGCGACAGGATGCGGTTGAAGACCGCCGGCCGCAGTGCGCCCGCTTTCGCGAACGGCATGTCGAGGGTCTTGAGGAATTCCGCGAGGTTGTGAACCTTCTCGATGGTCGGCTCGTCATGCACGCGGTAGATCAGCGGCAGGCCCTTCTTTTCCAGCATCTCCGCTGCGGCGACATTGGCGAGGATCATGAATTCCTCGATCAACTTATGTGCGTCCAACCGCTCGGGTACGATGACGCGATCGACGGTGCCGTCCTTTTTCAGCAGGATCTTCCGCTCGGGAATTTCCAGTTCGAGCGGGCTGCGCTCGTCGCGGGCGTGCTTGACGAGCTTGTAGGCGGCCCATAGCGGCTTGAGGATCGGATCGAGAATGGGCCTGGTGATATCGTCCGGTTTGCCGTCGATCGCGGCCTGCGCCTGCGCGTAGCTGAGTTTGGCGGCCGAACGCATCAGGATGCGGTGGAACGAGTGCGAGACCTTGCGCCCGTCTTCATCGATCACCATGCGCACCGCGAGCGCGCCGCGCGGTTCGCCCGGCACCAGCGAGCAGAGATCGTTGGAAATGCGCTCCGGCAGCATCGGCACGACGCGGTCGGGGAAATAGACGGAGTTGCCGCGCTGGAGCGCGTCGTGGTCGAGCGCCGAGCCGGGACGGACGTAATACGCCACGTCCGCGATGGCGACGGTGACGATCATGCCGCCGTCGTTGTCGGGATCGGCCTCCGCATAGACGGCGTCGTCGTGATCCTTCGCATCCGGCGGATCGATGGTCACCAGCGGCACGTCGCGCCAGTCCTCGCGGCCCTTCAAAGCAGCGGGCTTCGCAGCCTCGGCTTCTTTCAGCGCGCCACGCGAAAAGGCCTGCGGAATGTCGTGGGCATGGATCGCGATCAGGCTGATGGCCTTTTCCGACGACAGCGAGCCGAGCCGTTCCTTCACCTTGCCGGAGGCGAGGCCGTAACCGCGCGTGCGGATCAGATCGACGCTGATGAGGTCGCCGTCCTCCGCGCCGCCAGCATCGGAAGCGGCGATATTGAGCTCGCGTCCGGCCTGCTTCTTGTCCACCGGAATCATCCGGCCGCCGCCGTTCGGCAGTGCGCGATAGATGCCGAGCAGACGCGTGCGCGCCTGATCGAGCACCTTGACGATGCGGCCGCGATAACCGGACGTCTCGCCGCCGTCCTCGATCTTTTCGATCCGCAGCAGCGCACGGTCGCCGACGCCGGCGGCGGTGCCGGGCAGGGGGCGGCGCGGAATATGGATGCGGATGCGCGGCGGATTGCCGTCGGCTTCGTCCCACTCCACCGGTGTAGCGATCAATTCGCCATCGGCGTCGCGCGCGGCGATGTCGACAAGCACGGTGGATGGCAGCCCTTTGGGCTCGCGGACTTCCTTGCCTTTTTTGGCGATCGCGCCTTCGGCAACGAGTTCGCGCAGCACGCGCTTGAGTTCGACGCGTGCGGCGTTTTTCAGGCCGAACTCCCGCGCGATCTCGCGGGTGCCGATCTTGCCGGGATAGGCGCGGATGAACGCGACGATCTCATCCCGTGTCGGAAATGCAGTGTCGCGTTTCTTGGCCACAACTATCCGTTCTTGCTCGCGCTCTTTTTGGCGGCAGCTTTCTTGGCGGGAGCTTTTTTCGCCACCGTTTTCTTCGTCACCGGCGCGCGTGCCTTGCTGGCGGCAGCGGTTTCAGCCTTCGGTTTGGCGGCCTTCTTGGCGACGGCCTTCTTCGGCGCCGCCTTCTTGGCCGCTTTCTTCACCTTGCCGCCGCCCTTGGCCGCGCGCTCGTCCAGCAGCGCGATCGCCTCGGCAACCGTGATGGTGTCCGGCGTCTTGTCATTCGGGATCGTCGCGTTGACGCCGCCGGCGGTGACATAAGCGCCGTAGCGGCCGTTCTTCACGGCGATGCCGCCGAGCGCGGGATGCTCGCCGAGCGGCTTGCCGGGATCGGCGCCGAAGCGGCGGCCTGACGGGCCTTTCGCGATTTTCTCCGCGATCAGCGTCACCGCGCGGTTGAGGCCGATGTCGAACACCTCGTCGCCGGCTTCCAGGCTGGCATAGGTCTTCTCATGCTTCACGAACGGCCCGAAGCGGCCGAGGCCCGCCGTGATCGGCTCGCCGGTTTCCGGATGCTTGCCGATCTCGCGCGGCAGCGACAGCAGCTTGAGCGCCAGATCGAGATCGACATCGGACGGCGAGGTGTTTTTGGGAATGCCCGCGCGTTTCGGCTTCTCGCCTTCCTCGTAATTCTTGGCGTCGCCGAGCTGGATATAAGGCCCGAAGCGTCCGGCCTTCACCGCGACTTCGAAACCCGTGTTCGGATCTTCGCCGAGCACACGATCCGCAGTCGCTGCGCTGTCGGCGGCGAGGGGACGCGTGTAGCGGCATTCCGGATAGTTCGAGCAGCCGACAAAGGCGCCGAACTTGCCGGCCTTCAGATTGAGGCGTCCGTTGCCGCAGGTCGGGCACTGGCGCGCATCGCCGCCGTCCTCGCGCGCGGGATAGATGTGCGGGCCGAGCATGTCGTCGAGCACATCGAGCACCTGCGCGACACGCAGTTCCTTGATGTCGTCGACCGCGCCGATGAAGCCGGTCCAGAACTCGCGCAGCACGTCCTTCCACGCGACTTCGTTATTGGAGATCTTGTCGAGATCTTCCTCCAGCGTGGCGGTGAAGTCGTATTCCACATAGCGCGCGAAGAAGTTCTCCAGGAACGCGACGACGACGCGGCCCTTATCCTCTCCATAGAGACGCTTCTTTTCGAGGCGCACATAGCCGCGCGCCTTCAGCACATCCAGAATGGAGGCATAGGTGGAGGGACGGCCGATGCCGAGTTCTTCCATGCGCTTCACCAGCGACGCTTCCGAGAACCGCGGCGGCGGTTCGGTGAAGTGCTGGGTGACTGCGAGATGCTCTTTCTTCAGCGCCTCGCCCTGGCTCATGGCGGGCAGGCGGCGGGAATCCTCGTCGTCGCCGTCGTCGTCGCGGCCTTCCTGATAGACGGCCAGAAAGCCGTCGAATTTCACCACCTGGCCGGTGGCGCGCAGTTCGAGCACGCGCGCGCCCGCTTTCGCGGTGATATCGACGGTGGTGCGTTCGAGCTCGGCCGACTCCATCTGGCTGGCGACGGTGCGCATCCAGACCAGTTCATAAAGGCGGTACTGATCGTTATCGAGGCGCGCTTTGAGGCTGGCGGGCCGGCGCGACAGGTCGGTCGGGCGGATCGCTTCATGCGCTTCCTGCGCGTTCTTCGCCTTGCTGGTATACTGGCGCGCGGCATCCGGCACATATTGCTTGCCGTAATCCTCACCGATCACGCTGCGGGCCTGCGTGATCGCGGAGGGATCGATGGTCACGCCGTCGGTTCGCATATAGGTGATGAGACCGGTGGTCTCGCCGCCGATATCGATGCCTTCATAGAGCCGCTGGGCGATGCGCATCGTATGCGCCGGCGCGAAGCCGAGCTTGCGGCTGGCTTCCTGCTGCAGCGTCGAGGTGGTGAACGGCGCCTGCGGATTGCGGCGTGCCGGCTTGGCATCGACGGTGGCGACCGAGAAGGCGGCACTGTCGAGCGCCTTCTTGAAGTCTTCAGCTTCCGCGCCGGTGCCGATGTCGAGGCGCTGGATCTTCTTGCCGTCTGCGCCGACGAGGCGCGCTTCGAAGCTGTCGCCGCGCGGTGTCGCCAGCGTCGTCACCAGCGACCAGTATTCGCGGGGAACGAATTTTTCGATTTCCTGCTCGCGGTCGCAGACAAGGCGCAGCGCCACCGACTGCACGCGGCCGGCCGAGCGCGCGCCGGGCAGCTTGCGCCACAGCACCGGGGAAAGCGTGAAGCCGACGAGATAATCGAGGGCGCGGCGCGCCATATAGGCGTCCACCAGCGCGCCGTCGATCTCGCGCGGGTTCTTCATCGCGTCGGAAACGGCTTGCTTGGTGATGGCGTTGAACACCACGCGCTCGATCTTCTGGTCCTTCAGCGCGCGCTTCTGCTTGAGCACTTCGAGCACATGCCAGGAGATCGCTTCGCCCTCGCGATCGGGGTCGGTCGCCAGAATGAGCTTGTCGGCGCCCTTGACCGCCTTGGCGATATCGTTGAGCCGGCTGTTCGCCTTGGGGTCCACTTCCCAGATCATCTGGAAATTGGCGTCGGGATCGACCGATCCGTTCTTCGCCGGGAGGTCGCGGACGTGGCCAAAGGACGCCAGGACTTCATAGTCCTTGCCCAGATACTTGTTGATCGTCTTGGCCTTGGAAGGCGACTCCACGATGACGAGATTCATGACTTTCCAATAACTTAACGGGAGAAATCGGCAACTTCACGCGAGAGTCGCACCGGCCGTTTCGCGGCGAACATGGGTGCGAAGGGGGCCGCTGTCAAATGGGGGATTGCGGTCGGTATCGCGGGCATGCGGCGTGATAACGTCTGTTGGTTGTATTTTTCAATCATTGAGTGTATTTTCCGCGTAGCCCGGAT
>Ga0153956_1000661_pt1 | contig 36180 bp, 43 predicted proteins | sample TSFL040MetaG_FD_104704 | JGI IMG/M metagenome (GOLD analysis project Ga0153956, IMG submission 104704) | Attine ant fungus gardens microbial communities from Florida, USA - TSFL040 MetaG | ecosystem: Host-associated > Fungi > Mycelium > Unclassified | place: USA: Florida, Wekiwa Springs... | reverse complement strand
TTCGTCATCCCGGGCTTGACCCGGGATCCCGCTTTTCTTGGGAAAGCGCACGAAAGGAAGCGGGACCCCGGGTCAAGCCCGGGGTGACGATAATGAAATGAACTTCGATTCCACCACACTAGGACGGATCGACATTCAAGCCATCGTGCTCCTGCGAAGGCAGGAGCCCAGAGTCACAGGCGACACGGCTTGAGGCCTTGGGCTCCTGCTTTCGCAGGAGCACGGATGGCTTTCAGCTTCGTTCGCTCGCCTCATGCTGAATGCCGGTCCGTCCTAGGCCGCCGACTTCAACACATCCGCCAGCAACCGGAAGTCGCGCTCCCGTGGGCTTGCCCGCCGCCATACCAAAGCGACCGTGCGGATCGCATGGTCCGATGCCAGCGGGCGCGCGGAGACATTGGTGTGGTCGAGGATGCCCGCCGCGATCGCCATTTCCGGCAGCATCGTCACGCCGAGCCCGTTATCCACCATCTGCACGATCGTGTGCAGCGACGTGCCCAGCATCATCGCCTGCGCGCCGAGTTCGGGCCGGTTGCACGCGGCGAGCGCGTGGTCCTTCAGGCAATGGCCGTCCTCCAGCAGCAGCAGCCGCGTCTCGTCGATGTCCGCCGCCTGGATCGTCGGCGGCGGGTCGGGCAGGTCGGCGTCCGGGAAGGCGACGAACAGGCGGTCGTCGAACAAGGGCTGGGCGGCGACCTCGCCACAGGCATAGGGGAGGGCGAGCAGCACGCAATCGGTGCGGCCGTTGTGCAGCCCCTCGCACGCCACGCCGGTCGTCTCCTCGCGCAGGAACAGCTTGAGGTCGGGATAGTCGCGGCGCAGCGCGGGCAGGATGCGTGGCAGCATGAACGGCGCGATCGTCGGGATCACGCTCATCCGCATCTCGCCCGACAGCGGCCGCCCGGCGGCGCGGGCCATGTCGCCCAGCTCCTCCGCCTCGCGGATCACGCGCCGCGCCTTGTCGGCGATGCGGTCGCCGAGCGGGGTGAAGCGGACGACGCGCCGCGTGCGCTCGACCAGGGTGACGCCGATCAGCGTCTCCAGCTCGCGGATTCCCGCCGACAGCGTCGATTGCGTGACGAAGCACGCCTCCGCCGCGCGGCCGAAATGGCCGTGATCCTTCAGCGCGACGAGATACTGGAGTTGCTTGAGCGTGGGGAGGTAGGTCGTCATGATCGCACCTTATGCGCTCCCCTCCCTGAAAGGGAGGGGCTGGGGGTGGGTGCGACCGACGGGAGCTCGCTACGCTCGCCACCCACCCCTGACCCCTCCCTTCCAGGGAGGGGAGTTCACTTACTAAACGCCTGCCAGATCGAGAACGCGCTGGTGAGCGTCAGCAGCGCGCCGACCATCGCCATCAGCGGCCGCGCGGGCACGCGCTTCGCCAGTACGCCGCCGAGCGGCGCGGCGAGCAGGCCGCCGATCAGCACGCCGAGCGTCTGCAGCGTGAACGCGGCGAAGCCCAGGCTGGCGATGAACGCCGCGGAGATCGTCGTGGTCAGGAAGAATTCGCTGGTGTTGACCGTGCCGATCGTCTCGCGCGGGGCCGATCCCTGGACCAGCAGGTTGCTCGTCACCACCGGCCCCCAGCCGCCACCGCCCGCCGCGTCGAGAAAGCCGCCGACCAGGCCGAGCGGCTCGATGATTCTGGGTGTCCTGGGTTCGATCCGGCCGCGACAGGCGCGGTAGAGCAGGTACAGCCCGATCGCGGTTAGATACGCCATCACGAACGGCCTGGCGACCGCGGCGTCGACGCTCGCCAGCACATAGGCGCCGAGCGCGCCGCCGATCATGCCGGGGATCACCAGCCGCCGGAACATCCGCCAGTCGACGTTCCGGTGCAGCACATGGCTGGTGCCCGACGCGGCGGTGGTGAAGGTCTCGACCGCATGGACGCTGGCGGAGGCGAGGGCGGGGGGCATGCCCATCACGCTGACCAGCAAGGTCGAATTGATCAGCCCGAACGCCATGCCCAGCGCGCCGTCGACCAGTTGCGCGGCAAAGCCGATCGCGATGAACGGCAGGATCGCGTCGATGCTGGCGGCCGACAGGTCGAACATCGACGCGGAGTCTCCCTAGGTTGGCCGGGCAAGGTGACGCGTATTTCGAAATCCTACAACAAAGCTGGGCTTTGCGCGTTCCAAGCCGGGAGCGGCCAGCGCTGGAAATCCGCGCCCCGACGCCCTAGATACCGAAAAAGCCAAGGGGACCGGCCGCATGTCTGGCCTGACGAAATATCTCGATTCGATCCGCGCGCGCGACCCCGCGCCGCACTCGCGCTGGGAAGTCCTGCTCTATCCGGGGGTGTGGGCGCTCGGCTATCATCGCGTGGCGCACCGGCTGTATCGCGCGCGGCTGTTCTTCCTCGCGCGCTGGGTGAATCATGTCGCGCGTTTCTTCACCGCGATCGACATCCATCCGGGCGCGACGATCGGCAGGAACTTCTTCATCGACCACGGCTTCACCGTCATCGGCGAGACGGCGGTGATCGGCGATAACGTCACGATCTATCAGTGCGTGACGCTGGGCGGCACCAATCCCGCCGACGGCGTCGCGGGCAAGCGCCACCCGACGATCGAGGACAATGTCATCATCGGCTCGGGCGCGCAGGTGCTGGGGCCGATCACGGTCGCGACCGGTGCGCGGATCGGCGCCAATGCCGTGGTGACCAAGGATGTCGTCGAAGGCGCGGTGATGGTCGGCATTCCGGCCCGCGCGACGATGGTCGAGGGGCGAGGCGAAAAGCCGTTCCTGGCCTATGGCACGCCATGCAGCGAGCAGTTCGACCCGCAGACGCAGAAGCTGGAGCTGATGCGCTGCGAGATCGAGACGCTGCGCAAGCGGCTCGACACATTGCTCGCCGAGCAAGAGGATATGCGCGACCGCGCGTAGATGGGAACCGTCACCCCGTTTCCCTTGCCTGCGGGGCGCCAGCCGAGCCAGATCGGGTTCGAGCGCCTCGAACTGACGCGCATCCTCGACCTTTACGGCCGGATGGTCGCGGCGGGGCATTGGCGCGATTACGCGATCGAATTCACCCGCGACGCGGCCGTCTTCGCCGCCTTCCGCCGCACCGCCGAGCGGCCCGAAATCCGCATCGAGAAGCGGCCCGAACTGCGCAACAAGCAGGGCATGTGGGCGCTGGTCAACGAAGCGGGCATGGTGCTGAAGCGCGGGCACGAACTCGGCCCCGTCCTCGCGCCGGTCGAGCGGCGGCTGATGAAGCTGATCGAGGTATGAGCGTGATCGCCGAGATCGTGCTTGAGGCGATCGGCTATGCTGTCACCGAAGGCTGGGAAGGCATAACAAAGGCGACCCATGACCGGTTTGGCTGGTTCGCGGCGACCGTCGTCGCCCTGTCGCCAATCGTCATCATCGCGCTGCTGCTCTGGCTGATCGTCGTGCTGGTCTAAAAAACACCCGGCGGTCCGAGGACCGCCGGGCGAGGGATCGCTCGTGACCAAGCGAATGGATCAGGCGGTCGCGGCCAGCGCCGGGGGCAGGCGGTCGGCGAGGCCGCCGCCGAGCATCCCGACCACCGAGCGCCGCATCGGCTGCCAGAAGGCCGACAGCGTCAGCAGCGCGGAGCCGATCACCAGCGCGGTGAACGCCATCGACAGCTCGACCGCGCCGGCCTGATGGAACAAGGTCGACAGCGCGTAGAGCACGTACGCCAGGCTCGACACGAGCAGCGCGCGGCGGTCGATCGCCAGCGCGATGATCGCGAACACGACGTACAGCGCCATCACGATCACGGCCTGGAACATGCCGATATCGTCCTGGAACACGCCGAGCATGTGGAATACCGGGTGCGCGATCATCGGCGCGGCGGCGAGGTGGAGCCAGAAGGCGACGTCGCTGCGCCGGGTCTTGCGCTCGCGGTCCGATCCGTCCCACCACATCGCCAGCGCGAAGGTGGCGATGCCGCCGGCCAGCACCAGCGGGAAGATCGCCTGTTCGCCGGCATGCGTCGCGGCGAAGAACAGCCCGACCGCCACGCCGACGCACGCGGCGGCCCCCACCGCCACGGTGATCGGCACCATGAAGCGCCGCCAGTGCAGCCACGCCGCGCCGCCGGTGACCAGCGCGATGCCCGATGCGACAAGGGCGTTGGTGCGATCCGACCAGTCCGGGTTGAGATAGACCAGCGCGCCGATCATCGTCGCGGCGACCCCGCCGACGAACGCGATCAGCAGGATGATGCTGGGCAGCGCCATGCGCCGCTGCCGCGTGAAATATTCGGCCAGCCCCCAGGCGGCCACCGCGACCGCCGCGCCGGCCAGCGCGGGATTGAGCCAGTCGCCGAGCTGCGCCAGCGCGGCGAGCAGCAGCGCGATGGCGATGCCGACGAAGATGTCGTTGAACCCGGTCAGCAACCGGAAGCTTTCCTCGTCCACCGCGGGCGTCGCGCGCGTGGTGGCGATGTGCTGGCGGAAAGCGTCGGCGGTGGTCGAGGATATCACCCCCGCCGCCACCGCGCCCTCCAGATCGCTCTCGCTATACATGGCAGTTCCTCCTCTCGGAGTGCCGCCATATCATAGGTGATTTACTGTAGCAACACAGTAAGTCTTTGTGGCTCAGCCGGCGGTAAGCGTCTTCATGATCGACATCGACTGCTCGCTGCCCGATGCCGGGACGATTTCGCCGGTGCGGTCGGTGATCGCCGCCCAGTGCGCCGCGACGCCCTCGGGCGACAGATCGTCACCGGTCAGCAGCTTGCCGGGGGTGAGGGTGACGAACGCCGCCTGGAACACGCCGGCGCCCGCGCCGACGATCGCGTTGGTCGGCGCATCGTCGCTGACCAGATAGAGCGCGGCGGGCGCGACCTTGTCGGGGGAGAAGGCCTTGAACGCTTCCGCCGGGAACAGGTCCTCGGTCATCCGCGTGCCGGCGGTCGGCGCGATCGTATTGACCCGGATATTGTACTTCGCGCCCTCGAGGTAGAGCGTCTTGGTCAGGCCGGCGAGGCCCAGCTTGGCCGCGCCGTAATTGGCCTGGCCGAAATTGCCGAACAGGCCGGTCGACGATGCGGTCATCAGGATGCGGCCATAGGCCTGCTCGCGCATGATCTCCCACACCGCCTTGGTGCAGTTGGCCGATCCGTTGAGGTGGACATCGACGACGAACTTGAAATCCTCCGGCTCCATCTTGGCGAAGCTCTTGTCGCGCAGCACGCCGGCATTGTTGATCAGGATGTGGACGCCGCCCCAGGCTTCCCTGGCCTTGGCGACCATCTCGACCATTTGCTCGTATTCGGTGACGCTGCCGCCGTTCGACATCGCCTCGCCGCCCGCCGCCTTGATTTCCTCGACGACCTTCAGCGCGGCGTCCGAATTGCCGGTGCCGTCGCGCGCGCCGCCCAGATCGTTGACCACCACCTTCGCGCCGCGCTTGGCGAGCGCCAGCGCATATTCGCGGCCCAGGCCGCCGCCGGCGCCGGTCACGATCGCTACCTTGTCATCGAAACGGATGGTCATTGCTGCGCTCCCACTTGGTTTGCGCGCTTTCCTACGGCTTTTGCTGCGCTGCGCAAGAGAGCATACCCGAAATACGAAAAGGCCGGCGCGGGCGTGCCATCCCGAGCCGGCCAGTCCGATGACCTCCTCGAAAGCGGCGGCTCAGCTGCCTGGGGGACGCGGGGTCGAGGACAGCCGCGCGCCGTTGGGGGCCGAATGCTCCTTGCAATGATCGACCACGGTCTTGCTGCACCACGGCACCGGGCCGTCCATCGGCGTGGGCGGAGGCGGCGCGGGAGCGGCGGCCACCGGTGCCGCCGGCGGCATCGGGGCCGGAGCCGCGTCCGCGGGCGGCGGTGCCGGGGGCATGGGCGGCATCGGCGTGGTTTCCGACTGGGGCGGAGGCGGCGGGGCGGCCGGCGTATCCTGAGCGAAGGCTGGCAACGCGAAAGCGGCGACCGCTGCGGCGACTAACAGTTTCATGCGACTCTCCTGAAGTCCGGCACGCTGAGCGTGACGGAGGGGAGAACGCGGCAGTCATGGATTGGCTCCCTCGTTCCGCAGGCGATTCGACGGGATGCTTTTTGGATTCATCTCATCCTCCCCGCCAGGGGGAGGTGGCGCCGAAGGCGACGGAGGGGGCGGAAGCACAGAGGTTAGTTGGAAGCCGTCCTCCCCCTCCGTCAGCTGCGCTGACACCTCCCCCTGGCGGGGGAGGATTGATTATCCCGCCGCCTACGCCCCGGTATCCAGCGAATAGCCCGCCGAGCGCACGGTGCGGATCAGGTCGGGCTGGTTGCCCTTGTTGATCGCCTTGCGCAGCCGCCGGATGTGGACGTCGACCGTGCGGCTTTCGATGTCGCTGTCGTGCCCCCATACCGCGTCGAGCAGGCGCTCGCGGCTGAACACCCAGCCGGGATGTTCGAGGAAATGCTTGAGCAGGCGGAATTCGGTCGGGCCGAGCGCAACCACTTCGCCGCCGCGGCGGACCTTGTGGCCGACCGTATCCATCTCGATATCGGCATAGGTCAGCGCCTCGCCGGCCAGCGCCGGCCGCACGCGGCGCAGCACCGCGCCGACCCGCGCGACCAGCTCGCGCGGGGAGAAGGGCTTGGTGACGTAATCGTCCGCGCCGGTCTCCAGCCCGCGCACGCGATCCTCTTCCTCGCCGCGCGCGGTCAGCATGATGATCGGGATGTTCGCGGTCTCGGGCATGCGGCGGAGACGCCGGCACACCTCGATCCCCGACAGTCCCTCGACCATCCAGTCGAGCAGGACGATGTCGGGCGCGGCTTCCTTGGCCAGCAGCAGCGCCTCCTCGCCGTCGGGCGTATGCTTGACCTCGAAATCCTCGCGCTTGAAATGATAGGCGAGCAGCTCGGCGAGCGACGCATCGTCCTCGACCAACAGCATCTTCACGCGGCTCATTATGCTTCCCCTGTCTTGACTCGTTCGGGCATCGGCGTGCCGGTCGCGGCGAAATAGACCATTTCCGCAACGTTGGTCGCATGGTCGCCGATCCGTTCGAGGTTCTTGGCGACGAACAGCAGGTGCGCGACCTGGCCGATCGTCGCCGGGTTTTCGACCATATAGGTCACCAGAATCCGGAAGATGCCGTCGTAGAAATCGTCGAGCAGGCGGTCGCGCTCGCACACCAGCACCGCGGCCTGCGCATCGCGCGCGGCGAAGGCGTCCAGCACGTCATGGACCATTTCGGCCGCCATCCGCGCCATTGCCGGGATCACCGAAATGGGTTCGATCTGATGCTCGCTCTCGATCAGCGGCACGCGCTTGGCGATGTTCTTGGCGTAATCGCCGATCCGTTCGATCACGCCCGCGATCTTGAGCGCGGCGACGACGTCGCGCAGATCGCCGTCGACCAGCGGACGTTCGGCGATGATCCGCACCGCCAGCGCCTCGACCTCGGCCTGGAGCGTGTCGATGCTCTTGTCGGCGCTGCGAATCTGCGTCGCCAGCGTCGTGTCGGCGCGTTGCAGCGCGTTGATCGCATCGTGGATCGCCTGTTCGGCAAGCCCGCCCATCTGGCTCAGCATGCCGCGCAACCGCCCGATGTCGCGGTCGAACGCTTGGGTGGCGTAATCGGTGGCCAATCGTAACTCCCCGGCCGTGCCGGCCGCCGTCAAGAGACTCGGCGGGATCGCTGTGCCGCCGCGCCGCCCTGTGTGACGCTTGCGTTACCCTTTGATGACAGCGCCGCCGGGCGCCGCTGGAAGCAGGATCGTGACGACGGTGCCGCGCCCGGCCTGGCTGGCGATGTCGAGCCGCCCGCGATGCCGTTCGACGATGTGCTTGACGATCGCCAGGCCGAGCCCGGTGCCGCCGATCGCGCGGCTGCGGCCGGCGTCGACGCGATAGAAACGCTCGGTCAATCGCGGGATATGTTCGGGCGGGATACCGTCGCCGACATCGCCGACCGACAGCCGGACCATGTTGTTGGGGTAGCGCGACAGCTTCACCGTGACCGGGGTGCCCGCCCGCCCGTATTTCATCGCGTTGCCGATGATGTTGTGCAGCGCCTGGCTCAACTGGACGCGGTCGCCGGTGACCGGCGGCACGTCGTCGCCCGGTTCGATGCCGATATCGGCGGCGCGCGGATCCTGCGTGTCGGTCAGCTCGGACAGGACTTCCTCGATCAGGCCTTCGAGATCGACGGACGCGTCGGGCAGGCGGTATTTCTCCGCCTCGATCCGGCTCAGCGAGATGAGGTCCTCGACCAGCCGCTGCATCCGCCGCGCCTCGTCGGCCATCACCTTCAGGAAGCGCTGGCGCATCGCCGGGTCGGCGCCGTCATCCTCGCTCAGCGTCTCGGCGAACCCCAGGATCGAGGCGAGCGGGGTGCGCAGTTCGTGGCTGGCATTGGCGACGAAATCGACGCGCATCCGCTCGGCGGCGTAATTGCCGGTCTGGTCGATCAGGTGGACGACACGGCGGCCGCCCTGGATATCGGTGACGCGCAATTCCCAGCGCTGGTCGAGCGTGCCGAGCCCGACCAGATTGATCGGTCCCGACGATCCCGCGCCCGGCGGCGCCGTCAGCCGCTCGGCGGCGGCGGGATGGCGGATCGCCAGCCGCACGTCCTGGCCGAGGATGTGATTGCCGAGCAGGTCGCGCGCGGCGGCATTGGCCTCCTCGACTCGCCCGTCGGCGAGCACCAGCACCGGCTCGACTATGCCTTCGAGCACGGTGTCGAGCCGTACGGCGGCCGGGGCTGGCGGGGAATCGTTCATCGCCATCGACCCTATCGCACCGGGCGTGTCGGGGCCACCCGCTACCCGGCCAGCCGCGCCAGGACGCCCGGCAATTCGCCATGGTCGTCGAACACCGCGTCGGCGCCGGCCACCGCGCCATAGGTCGCGACCGGGATGCCGGCGGCTCTGGCCGCGTTCACGTCGTACATCGAATCGCCGACGAACGCCGCGCGGCCGCCGCCGCAGCGGCGGATCATCTCGACGATCGGGGCGGGGTCCGGCTTGGCCTTGCCCGGGATCGTGTCGCCGCCGATCACGCAAGCGAAGCGGTGGGCAAGACCGAGTTCGTTCAGGAGCAGGCCGGTGAAATGCTCGCGCTTGTTGGTGACGACCGCCAGCGTGACGCCGCGCGCCGCCAGCGCGTCGAGCGTCGCGATCACGCCCGGAAAGGGACGAGTCGTCACCGCGATATTGGCTTCGTAAAAGCCAAGCAGCACCGGCAGCAATTCGTCGAGCCGCTCGTCGCCGCCGCTCGCTTTGAGCGCGCTCTGCAGCATCAGCCGCGCGCCGCCGCCGATCATCGGGCGGATGCGATCGACGGGGAAGGGTGGGCGGCCCGCCACGGCCAGCGCGTGGTTGACCGCCGCCGCCAGGTCGCCGGCGCTGTCGACCAGCGTGCCGTCGAGGTCGAATCCGACGATATCGAAGGGAAAATCGGCCATGCCCCGCGCGCCTGCCCGCAATTTTATGGCCATGGCAAGGTCTTCGTGGCAGGGGCGCGGACCACGGAGACATTCAGATAATGACCAACCCGATTGCCGCGATCATCCTGGCTGCCGGCATGGGCACGCGGATGAAGTCCGACCTGCACAAGGTGCTCCACCCGATCGCGGGGCGGCCGATGCTGCTCCACCTGATCGACAGCGTCGATGCGCTCGATCCCGCGAAGGTGGTGGTCGTCGCCGGCGCGCGGCGTGAACAGGTCGAGGCGGCGGTCACCCCGCTCGGCGCCGACGTGGCGATCCAGGCCGAGCAGCTCGGCACCGGGCACGCCGTCCGCCAGGCCGAAGCGGCGCTCGCCGGGTTCGCGGGCGACGTGCTGATCCTTTATGGCGACGTGCCGCTGGTCACGAGCGAGACGATGCGCGCGATGGTCGATCGGCTGCACGGCGCGGACGAACCGAGCGTCGTCGTGCTCGCCTTCCGCCCGGCCGACCCCGCCGCTTATGGCCGGGTGATCGCCGATGCCGACGGACGCCTCGACAAGATCGTCGAGTTCAAGGATGCCTCGTCCGAGGAACGCGCGGTGACGCTCTGCAATTCGGGCCTGATGGCCGTCCGCTCGGCCGATCTCTTCCGCTTGCTGGCGCAGGTGACCAACCGGAATGCGGCGGGCGAATATTACCTGACCGATATCGCCGAACTGGCATCGCGGGATGGGCGCGGCGCGGTGGTCGTGGAGACCGGCGCCGAAGAAGTCGCCGGGATCAACAGCCGCGCCGAGCTCGCCGCGGTCGATGCGAGCTGGCAAGTCCAGCGCCGCGCCCGCGCCATGGCCGAGGGCGCGACGTTGGTCGCGCCTGACACGGTGTGGTTCTCGTTCGACACGCGGGTCGGCCGCGACGTGCTGATCGAGCCCAACGTCTTTTTCGGTCCCGGCGTCAACATCGCCGACAAGGCGACGATCCGGGCGTTCAGCCATATCGAGGGGGCGGACGTCGGATCGGGGGCCGAGGTCGGCCCCTATGCGCGTCTCCGTCCCGGCGCCGTGCTGGGCGAGAAATCGAAGGTCGGCAATTTCGTCGAGGTCAAGAAGGCGACGCTCGGCACGGGCGCCAAGGCCAACCATTTGACCTATCTGGGCGATGCCGAAATCGGGGCGGGCGCGAACATCGGCGCGGGCACGATCACGTGCAATTATGACGGCTTCTTCAAGTACAAAACGGTGATCGGCGCGGGCGCGTTCATCGGGTCGAATTCCGCTTTGGTCGCGCCGGTCTCGATCGGAGCGGGGGCGATCGTCGGGGCGGGGTCGACGGTGACGCGGGACGTCGAGGCGGATGCGCTGCGCCTCGTGCGGTCGGCGCAGGAAAGCAAGCCGGGCTGGGCGAAGCGGTTCCGCGAGAAGATGAGCGCGAAGAAGGCCGCGAAATAGCACGCCGGACTTGACGCGATATCATGATATGATATCAATATATCGTTATGACGCGAATCCTTGCCGATCTGCCGGACGAAGACATCAAGCGCCTCGACCAGCTTGCTGCCGAGCAAGGCAAGTCGCGCGCCGCGGTTTTGCGTGAAGCAGTGGCGGCTTACCATCCGTCAACCTCGCTCGACTGGATCGAGGCGGGGTTTGGCGCCTGGAAGGATCGGACCGACATCGGCGATTCGGTGGAATGGCAAAGACGCGAACGCGCTTCCTGGACTCGGCCATGGGATCCGGATTACGAAGAAGTGCGTGCCGAGTTCCCCGATCTGTTCGATGCCGATGATGACCGTGAACACGAAATTCACAAGGCGTGGGCGGCCAAGCACGGTCTCAAGCCTGGCGAAGGTTATCCCGGCCTGAAATCCGCTCTCGCAATCTTCGATGAGAATCCGGCGAAACCCAAGAAGAAGCGTTCACGAAATTGAGCGGCTTTGCATTCGACAGCAACATTCTGATCGATACCTTGCGCGCCATTCCTCAAGCGCGCCGTGAGATCGAACGGGCCGTGCAGCAGGGACGTGTTTGGATCAGTCGCATGGTGTGGATCGAAGTATTGTCCAAAGGCGAGGGCGAAGGCCTCCGGCGCGCGCAAATCTTGCTTTCGGGCTTCGGGATCGACGAAGTCGACGAAGAGGTTGCGGCGCGGGCGGCCGCCCTGCGCCGCGAACGGCCGCGATTGAAGTCGCCTGACGCGATCATCCTGGCCACCGCGCTCACGCGCGGCCGCATCCTCGTTACCCGAAACACCAAGGATTTCCCGGCCGAGATGCCGGGTATCCGCGTCCCTTATACCCTGCGTGAGGTCACCATCTAATGTGCGGAATCATCGGAATCGTCGGCAAGGATCAGGTCGCGGACCGGCTGGTCGAGGGGCTGCGGCGGATGGAGTATCGCGGCTATGACTCGGCCGGGGTCTGCACGGTGCGGGACGGCCCGCTGATCCGCCGCCGCGCGGAGGGGAAGCTCGCCAACCTCGTCGCGGTGCTCGCCGCCGATCCGGCGCCCGGCCATACCGGCATCGCGCACACGCGCTGGGCGACGCACGGCGCGCCGACCACGTCGAACGCGCACCCGCATGCGACGAAGGAAGTCGCTTTGGTCCACAACGGCATCATCGAGAATTTCAAGCCGCTGCGCGAAGCGCTCCAGGCGCGCGGGCGGGTGTTCGAGAGCGAAACCGATACCGAAGTGGTCGCGCACCTGGTCAGCGAGCAGGTCGAGGCCGGCGTGTCGCCGGCCGATGCCGTCAAGGCGGTGCTGCCCGAATTGCGCGGCGCGTTCGCGCTGGCGATCGCGTTCCGCCAGCATCCCGAATTGCTGATCGGCGCGCGGCTCGGCTCGCCGCTCGTCGTGGGCTATGGCGAGGGGGAGACCTATCTCGGCTCCGACGCGCTGGCGCTCGCCGGCCTCACCCAGCGCATCGCCTATCTCGAAGAAGGCGATTGGGTGGTCATCACGCGCGACGGCGCGCAGATCTACGACGCCGCCAACCTGCCCGTCGACCGCGAGATCACGCGGTCCGGCGCGACCTCGGCGATGATCGAGAAGGGCAATTACCGCCACTTCATGCAGAAGGAGATTTTCGAACAGCCGATCGTCGTCGCCCAGACGCTCCGCTCGTATCTGCGCGGGGTCGAGCGCACGGTCGGCCTGCCGCAGATGGATTTCGACCTGTCGGCGGTGAAGCGCGTCACCATCGTCGCGTGCGGCACCAGCTTCTATGCCGGGATGGTCGCGAAATACTGGTTCGAGCAGTTCGCGCGCGTGCCCGTCGACATCGATGTCGCGAGCGAGTTCCGCTATCGCGACCCGGTGCTGGAGGAGGGCGGGCTTGCGCTGTTCATCAGCCAGTCGGGCGAGACCGCCGACACGCTCGCCGCCTTGCGCCACGCCCGCGCCGCCGGCCAGAAGATCGCCGTGGTGGTCAACGTGCCGACCAGCACGATGGCGCGCGAGGCCGACCTGTTGCTCCCCACCCATGCGGGACCGGAGATCGGCGTCGCCTCGACCAAGGCGTTTTCGTGCCAGCTCGCGGTCCTCGCCGCGCTCGCCGCGCATTTCGCGGTGGTGAAGGGCCGCCTGACCCGTGCCGAGGAAGAGGAGATCGTCGAGCATTTGACGCAAGCGCCCGCCGCGCTCAACGCCGCGCTCGACCATGACGAGGAGATCGCCGCGATGGCGCCGCTGATCGCGCCGGCGCGCGACGTGCTCTATCTGGGGCGCGGGCCGGATTATCCGCTGGCGCTGGAAGGCGCGCTGAAACTCAAGGAAATCAGCTACATCCACGCCGAAGGTTATGCGGCGGGCGAGATGAAGCACGGCCCGATCGCGCTGATCGACGAGAATGTGCCCGTCATCATCATCGCGCCATCGGGGCCTTTGTTCGAAAAGACCGTCAGCAACATGCAGGAGACGCAGGCGCGCGGCGGCAAGGTCGTGCTGATCTCCGACGCCGAAGGATTGGCCGAGGCGGGCGACAATTGCCTGGCGACGATCGAGATGCCGAAAGTCCACCCGCTGATCGCGCCTTTGGTCTATGCGGTGCCGGTGCAATTGCTCGCTTATCATGTCGCGGTGGCGAAGGGGACCGACGTGGATCAGCCGCGCAACCTCGCGAAGTCGGTGACGGTCGAATAGCGGGGACTAGCGCGGCTTACTTATGGGTGCGAACAATCGGTATTTCCGACTTCCAATAGAAATCTCCGTGACGCCGCGACGCTGACAATAGAGTTCTCCGTCCTCGAAGCAGGTTAGCGTAGAGCGGCACGAACGAGCGTGCGATGCGACCTTTACGGAATATCCGTAATCCGCTATGTATCACGTAAGCACATGGAGGTGCAGGTGACCATTAAAACCCTTGAGCGCGCGTCGTCGAGCGACGTGTCGAAGCGCTTCGGCTTCTACTACGACGAGGCCATGACCCATCCGCTGGCGGTCGAGCGTAACGGCGCTTCCCGCGTGGTGATGATGCCGGCGGCGGAATACGAACGGCTGGCCCGCCTCGACCACGTCGCGCTGCATCCCAGCGAACTCGGACAGGGCGACCTGAAGGCGTTGCGCGACGCGGTCATTCCGGAGAGCGCGCGTGCCCTCGACCACCTCATGGACTAGACCACAGCCGACCGACGTCATCCTCTACAGCTACCTCTGGCGGCACGAGGCAGCCAGGGGCGAGGAGTCGGGGCGCAAAGACAGGCCGTGCCTGGTACTCGCCGCGACCGAGACGAGGGCGGGCCTGGTCGTCATCACGGCGCCCATCACGACCAAGCACCATGAGCCGGAGCAGCTGGTCGTCCTTCCGCCGCGAGTGGCGCAGCACCTCGGTCTCGAGCCCGGCTGCGGCGTGGTCTGCAACGACCTCAACCGCTTTATCTGGGTCGGCGTCGACGTGCGGCCGACGCCGGATGGCACGCCCTTCTACGGCCAGATCCCCGGCAAGCTGTATGAGCAGATCATGCTGCGTGTCTTGGCGAACCGGGTGCGGGAGACGGATCGGGGCTGAGCTACAGGATCAGCATGTCCTGATGGATCGGCGTCATGTAGTGGGCGGCTAGGAAGCCCATCGGATCGGCTTCCTGACCATGATGGAAGCCCAGGTCGCCCACACCCGCCTCCCCCTCGAACGCGATCGCCTGGGCGAGCAGCGCGGCGCCGCGGGCGGATTCGGCGTGGAACGAGGGCTCGGTGAATCCGCTCAGATCCAGCTTGTCGCCCTGCAGCCACGACGGGTCGTCGCCGATCAGGCTGAACATGCCGTCACCCGTCAGCGATAGTTCTTCGGGAACGAGGACGTCGTCCGGATCGCCCACCTGATCGAAGCCGCTGAAGTCGAAGCCGTCAATGTCCGCGAGTGCCTCGTGCTGACTGTCCGCGTGCGCAGCCTCGGCGCGGAAAGCGCTGGGCGCGTATGTGACGTTGATGATGCCATCGTAGGTGGCGATCTTCTCGACCGTCGTGATGTAGTCGATGAAGGCGCCATTCTTGGCCGCAACATAGCGCCATCCCGTGCCTGCCGAACCGAAGACCAGGTCGCTGGTGTGCCAGCCCCCCAGGTTCAGGGTGTCGGTGCCGGCGTCCCCATAGATGTAGTTCGTGCCGGCCTGATCGAAGAAGCTGTCATTGCCTGCGCCACCGTGGAGGTAGTCGCCACCCGTTCCGCCGATGATGATGTCCTTGCCGGCACTGCCCCAGATGGTGTCGTTGCCGTCACCACCGTCGAGCCGGTCGCCGTCATAGTTGGCGTTCCCATTCGTGGCGCCGTAGATGGTGTCGTTCCCGCCGCCGCCGTCGATGACGTTGTGCGGGCCGGGCGTGAGCAGATAGGATCCGCCGGCGCTCAGCGTATCGGCGAGAGCCCCGCCGGTGATGCTGTCGTTCGCCCCGTTGGTGCCTGTGAAGGTGTTGGCGACATTTTCGGGCAACAGGATGCTGAGAGCCGGTCCGTTAGGATTGAATGTGAAGTTCTCGATGCTGACGAGTGTCGCGCCGAGGTTGGAGCTCCCAGGGCTGGAGAACCAAAGCGAATGGTGGCCGTCCCTCCAGTCGATGCCGATCTTGGAATACGGATCGAAGCCCCAGTAAAGATCGACCGTGTCGAAGCCGGTGCCGCCGTCGACGGTCACGCCGCTATCCCAGAAGGGGCCGCGGAACACGTCGTCCCCGGCCTCGCCGTATGCGCTCGTTCCTTCAATCCATATCTCGTCGGCTCCGTCGCCCGCGTAGACGACTGCACGGCCGCCATGAATTATGTCGCGTTGCGCGGAGCCGACGATGATGTCGGGACGATCATAGACATGGCCCAAGCTGGTGCCATACTCGTTTATCTCATTATCGGTGGTAGTGACGCCCGCGAAACTGATCGTGCCGATGCGGTGGTTGGCGCCACCACGGAATATGTCGGCGCCGTTTGCGGCGACGAAGAGGTCGTTGCCCCCGTTCCCCCAGAAGGTCATGCCAGTGCCCAGGGCGTAGAAGTGATCCTCGAAGGTGGTTCCGACGATCGCCTCGATGCCATCGAGCGCATCGGTGCCGTTATACTTCGTCACTCCGTCGGTGCCGAAGTAAACCCCTGCGAGCAAGTCGGCATAATACGCTGTGTCATAGCCAGCCCCGCCACTCAGATGGTCATTGCCCGCCGAGGCGACGAGAATGTCGTCATCATCTCCGCCGTCGAGCCTGTCGTTCGCCGATCCTCCTACGAGGATATCGTCTCCGCCCATGCCATGTAGAAGATTTGCATATCCTGCGCGGGTGCCCGACCCGGCGAGGATAATGTCACTGCCCGCTCCGCCGACCAGATAGTCGTTGGAGGTGCTCGCATCATGGCCTCCGGGAGTGATCGGGGTGACCCCGTCCATTGAGCTTATCGTCGTGAACCCGCTCGCGCCGATCATGATTGTGCCGACCGAGCCATCGTTCACGATGGCCAGCTCGCGGGCCGTCGCAAGGGAACCGGTCGAAACTGGGCCAACGATGTCGACCCCGAAGCCGTTCTTCTCTCCTATGGCGTGCTTCGCGTCGAGGATGCGGTTCTGATCGATCCCGACCAGACGGCCAAACGCGTGACTATAGAGTGACGGGTCGCCACGTTCCATCGTGTCCATGACGGCAAGGGCATGGGAGATGCGCGCTTCGGTTGCGCTCGAAGCCATTAAGCCTGCGGTTATGGGGGACGCCGCACTCGCGAGGTTCGATATCCCTCCAACCGTCGTAACCAGACTGTGTCCATCCGTGTAGTCGACCTGATCCAGCACGTAGTTGCCATACTGGTTGAGGCCGACCGTCTTGCCGGTCTCGAAGAACGTCTTGGTGATCCATCCGAAGGTCGTGGCCGACGAGAAGGTGACCGAACCTAGATTTATCGCGACCTCGGGTGTCGCTTGCCCAGCGAACATCTCGATGCCGGTCGGCCCGTGTTGGGCCGTAACGGTGTTGCTATACCCATGCCCGAAGCGATACTCACTGGGTCCGCTCGCGTAGTAAAGATTCTCAGCGGTGATCGCCAGCGACTCGGAGACGCTGACACTGCGCCCGTCGGTATCGGTGATACCCCAGCTATGCGAACCTCCTTGCGTGAACACGGCGTGCGCGAGTTCGTGGAAGAGCACGCGCTCGAAGCTCAGGGCCACCGGCGATGCGCCATAGCCATAGGCCGACATTCCGCTCAACGAGGGGAGGTCCATCACCTGCGCCAAGCCGTTCACGGCGCTGTTTTCGAACTCGTATCCGGCCGCATGGAACGACGGTCCGTAGACGTAGGCAGGCCCCGCCGCCATATCGACGACGCTACCGTCTGGTTTCCTGAATAGGATAGCGGTTGACGCGACGTATAGCGTTCCAGGTGAACCGTAGTTCAGGAAATGTGCGGCGCGGTCATTAGTCATGATTGCGGCCAAATCCGCTTCCACCTCGGTCTGCTTGTCGGGAGCATAGGTGAAGTCCAGGTCAATCATATTTCGCAACTTTCCGGGTTGGAGACTGAATAGAGCCCAGCGGTGATCTCGATCCTGAGGAAGCTGCCGCCATATTCGCACTTGGGCCGCGGAAGACCTGACGGTCCCCCCGTTTTGCGAACGGCACGCGGTCTCGATTCGATGTTGTATTGGAGCACGATTGTCGAACCGCAGTCGGGCACTGATGCGACGCTGGGAGCGCCAAGCGTTGACACAATCTGATGCAGAAGGTCTGGCCCCTTCACGAACGGGACTTCGGAGTTGGGTGGCCCGCCATAACGACGTGAACTGTGGGTTCTCCAATGTCCGTTCACCCAGTTGGGTGTCGTCGACAAGGAAGAGTCTGCTATCCAGTCGGACCGCCGCATGGTCGCCATGCGCCCGTCGATGTCGCGCCCGAGATCATCTGGAGTTAAATGGTTCTCGTCGGTCGCGGTGGATTTCCTGCCATCTGCGAACAAGCCGAGTAGTGGGCGTTCGAAGGCGGCGGCGTGTGAAGTAGCGCCATGCCAGCGGTATGGCTCGCACGTTTCGGTTGCGACCCTGAGGGTTGTAGTCCCAAGCGGCGTTTCGGCGCGGAAATGGGCTCGCTGGTTAAAATCGAGCTCGAACTGCTCCGCCGTGGGCGTGGAGCAGGAGGCGAGTGTTGTGGCGAGTGCGACCGTTGTCGCGAACGACCTCAGAGCGCCTATATTCGAAAACTTCTCCATCCCCAGCTTATGGGATGATCGCCATTTGGCGCGAAGCGCTTTTTGATTTTTTTTCGAGCGATCAGGCAGTCAGTCGACTCTGCGAACCAGCGCTCAACCAAGCGGCCATCCCGTCCTCGCCGAGGATCCGCGCAGCCTCCCGGCGGCGCGCGTCGGCCGCGTCGCGGCGGGCCTGGATCGCTTCCGGGCTGTGGTTGGCGCGGGCGAGCGCGCGCGGGTCCGTGTCGAGCAGGTTGCGGCGTTGCCCGACGACAGCATCCGCGAGTTCGCGGGCGTGGCGCGCAGAGCGGCTTGCGCCGTATGTGGTGATCTCGTCGATCTCGTGCGCGGCCATGCCGATCCACGACGCCTTGCTGGTCGGTGCGCGATGCTGAGCCATGTCGGTCCTCCTGATTTTCCCGTCCATCGGACGATTCACCTCTAGCCAATCAATCTGGCTTCCACTCCCGCTGGCCGCCCGCGCGTCGCCGTCCTAGAAGGGGGGCGTGCGAATAGGCGAGGCCTCGACTGCGAGCGGCGTCCCGGAGCGGATGATCCGTCATTACGAGAAGCTGGGGCTGCTGCCGCCAGCTACGCGGACGGGTGGCAACTACCGCGAATATGCCGATGACGACGTGCGCCGTCTCCGGCTTATCGGTCGCGCGCGCGAGCTCGGCATCGCCATGGAAACGATCGCCGACGTCATGCGCGTGTGGGACAGGCCCGCATCGGGGGCCGCGGAGCTGCAGACCTTCGGAAAGGCGCTGGCGGAAAGGTCGAGCGCCGCCGCCGAACTGACGGCAGAAATCGGCCAGTTGCTGGACCACTCGAGGAAGCGCACATGACGGCGAACGCGAGCGAGGTTGATCTCGTCGATCTAGTCGATCCGCCCGCCGGCGCCCCATTCGGCTTCCCGAAGTGGCTGGACGACGCGGAAGGGATCGACCTCGACGGTTGGCTGATCGCCAACGGCTATCCTGAGGATTGGGTGCGTGCTTATCCGAATGGCGTGCCGTGTCGGATCATCACCTGCCCGGTGGACCAGCTCTGGCGCTTCGGGATCGCCAGGCCGGACTAAATTCCGGTGCTTTGCCGATCCGCGTCCGGCGGCGCGCCCAAGTCAACCCTGACGGTCTCGGTGCGGCCATCGGGATGTCGGCGCAGCACGTGACCGGCAGGCGTGTCCGGCTCGCGGTAGCTGACGGACAGGCCGCGCGAGAGCCGCCCATCGGCGGCATTGCGGCAGGGCCGGCGCGAGCGGCGCTTGAATTTCTCGTCTAGGCTCTGCGCTTTCAGAGGCCTGTCGTCGGTCTGGTCATTCATACGTCTTCCGCCGCGATATGGCATTTTCGTCTCAACGTGGAACGCACGCCTGGTCTCCGACATCAGGATTGGAGGATCACCTGTTTTTCGTTCCAATGCGGGAATGTCGTTCCCTTTGGTAAACCGCTCGGGCTTGAAACCTTGACATCGTGTCATAGTTTCATCATCGCGCGCAACGTCTGACGGTCTAATGATTACCGGACCTTAACGCGGTGCCGGATATCGGATGGCCTTCGAGGCGGGAGCGAGAATGGCGGGACTGGCGAGGAAGGCGGCCGAGGCGGCCAAGGGTGCGCGGTGGCGGTTGGGCGATGCTTACGAGCCGCACATCCGTGCCCAGGACCTCGTCCGGGGTCGCGGCAAGAAATCGCGGCCCAAGTATCAGGGTCGCGAGATGCACCTGCTGTCCGACCTCGAGGTGCGCGCCTGCGTCCATTTTCAGTGGGAGCTGTCCGTCGTCGGAATCGAGGAGCAGTATTACCTCGAGGTCGAGGACACGGTCCGCATCGCCGAGGAGGCTGGCGCGCGCCATCCGATGGAGATCGGCACCGACCAGCCGTTCGAGATGACGACGGATCTCGTCATCTACTACCGCACCGACCGGGGCGAGCGCAGGCTCGCCCGCGCCATCAAGTATTCCAAGGACGTCGAGCTTGGCCTGGCCGAAACCGACGCCGAACGGCGCCACGTCGCCGGCGTTCTGGAGAAGCTCGAGATCGAGCGCCGATACTGGGCCGAGCGCGACGTCCACTGGGCGGTGCTGACCGAACGCGAACTGAGCGAGGAGCGGCAGCGCAACATCGAGTATCTGCTGAAGTCGGAACTCGACCGCGCGCGTCCCGACGGCTTCTGGCAGGAGGCGGCCGACCGTGTGTGCGCCGCGCTGGTGGCTGGCGACGGTGCGCGCGTCGTCGACCTTCAGCGCGAACTCGATGCCGACGGGGTGCTCGGCGAGGCCGACTTCACCGAAACGGTGCGCCACCTGTGTGCGACCCGTCAGCTCGCCTTCGACATGGAAAAGCGGTTTTCGCTCCTGCGGCCGGTTTCCGACTTCACGTTCGTCGCGCCGGCTCTGAAGCTGGTCGGCTGATGCTCTACGCCCGCGACGTCATCCGGTTCGAGGGCGACGAGCCCCGCACGCACCGCGTGGTCTGGGCGGATCAGCGCGACGTGTGGCTGTTCGACCTGGACACTCAGCGCACGTCGTTCTCGCGCATTGCGCGGGCTGATGTCGAGAAGAGCCTCGATGAGCGGCGGGCGGTCATCGTGACCGACCATGGGCATGGGCGAGGGGAAGTATGAGAAGGACAATCGCGCCACGACGGGTTCGGCGAACCGCCACCTGATGGGTGTCGGCAGTCGCTTCGAGATCGACGCGACCAAGCTGGAGATCGGCATGGTGTCGGAGCTCAACGACGGCACGTATCTCGATCCCGCGACCTTCTACCAGGTGACCGACGTGGCGACGAGCCTGGTGTGTGGCATCTACGTCGGGCACGAGGAGGCGAGCTGGATCGGCGCCGGCCTGGCGGTGCGCAACGTCGTCGAGGACAAGGTCGAGTTCGCCAGGCGCTTCGGCGTGGAGATCACGCGCGAGCAGTGGCCTTGCCAGGGCGTGCTGCCCGCCCGTCTGCTGGCGGACAACGCCGAGTTCAAGGGCGAGCTGGCGACCGAGTTCACCGCGAAGTCGCACGTCACCGTCGAGAACGCGCAGGCGCTGCGCGGCGACCGCAAGGGCACGGTCGAGGGCAAGTTCGCGCAGTTCAAGCGCGAGCTGCGCAAGCGGTTGCCGGGCATCGTGCGCAAGAACCAGGCGGATCCCGACGCGATCGATCAGCGTCGCGAGGCGCGTCTGACGCTCAAGCAGGTCACGGCGGCGGTGATCGAGACGGTGATCCTGCTGAACAACCGCAAGCTCGAGGAATTCAACCGCAAGCGGGAGATGATCGAGGCCGACGTCTTCGCCGTCCCGACCGAGATGTGGTCGTGGTACGTGCGCACCGGCATGTCGGAACTGCGCAGCTTCGACCCCGCTGCCGCCGAGTTCGCCATGCTGCCGACGGCGACCTGCGCGCGATCGCCGCCGAGGCGGTCGACGGAGGGCGGACGGTGCATGAGGCGCTGGCCGAGGCGGGGATGGGCGGCGCCGCGGCGCTGGCGCTCGCCGCCTGAGCCATGTTCAGGCTGGCGCCGGCTCCGCGTGACGGAGAGCTTCTCTACAGCGTCCTCGCGCGGCTGGCCGGCTATCTCAACGCGGCCGAGGCTGCGCCCTTCATGCAGTCGCTGGTCGGTCGGCGCGGCGGCGTGGCCTCGACCGATCTGCCTGGCGGGCTTGCGGCGCTCGTGCGGGATCTGCCGGTCGGAATGCGCGAGGGCGCGGTCGATTGGATCGTCGACCGGCTCACACTCTTCCCTTTCCACACGGCCTTTGTGCCGGGCGAGGTGAGGGACGGGGTGCGCGGGGCGATGCGCGGCGACGTCACCGGCGTCTACACGCGGCTCGGTCTGGCCACGTTCAAGGTGCGCCAACCGGCACGGCTGAGGTTCTGCCCAGACTGCCTCGACGACATGGAGGCGGATCATGCCGACCTCTGGTGGCGTCGCGAGCACCAGCTCGCCGGCATCCCGGTCTGCTCGATCCACGGCACCGTTCTCCGGCACAGCGACGTGTCAGCGGGAGAGCGGAACCGCCACTCGTTCTTCGCCGCGTCCCGCGAGGTCTGCCGGACCGATGCTGCTCTGGCAGTCGAAGGGGCCAGCTCCGAGGACATGGCTCGCCTTGCCGAGCTGGCGGTCGCGGCCGCGGGACTGCTAGACGCGCCGCCCGATCCGATGGACCACGGCGGTCGGCACGATGCGTATCGGCGCCGCGCCGCAGACGTTGGTCTGATGCGCTCCGCGCACCGTATCGACGTCGTCGCGCTGCACGGGGCCTTCCGCCATCGCTGGGGCGGCGTGACCGAGCTGATCGCGGGACTGGAGCTCGGCGATGATCCCGAGCGCTCTTGGCTGACGTCCATGCTGCGCTCGCGCGCCCGTGCCGTTCATCCGCTGCAGCATCTCATGCTCGCAGTGATGCTAGACGGGTTGGATGGGATCGAGGTCGACCAGCCCTTCGGTGGCGGACCCTGGGAATGCCGCAACCCTGTGGTGGATCATGCCGGGCAGCCCATGATCGGGACCGTTGCCGTGCGCCGCGACCGCGACATCGTCTACGGCGACTTCCAGTGCGGCTGCGGCTACCTCTACACGGTGGCCAAGGACCGGGACGGAAAGGTCGGGCAGCCCCGCTATCGTCGCTTCGGCCCCACGTTCGCGCCTGCACTGCGCGCCGCGCTATCGCGCGGTGAAAGCCTTCGCGCGACGGCCAAGGCGCTCCGGCTGGATCCGAAGACGCTGATGCGTGAGGCGGCGATGGCCGGCGTCGAGGTTCCGTGGACGACGAAGGCGTCGGGCGCCTTGCCCGCGCGAGACGCCAGCGCACCGACAGCGGCAGCGCCTGCTCGCGCCACCAGGAAGCGACGCCCCCGGCGCAACTGGTTCGCGATCGACACGCGCCTAGCGCGCTCGGCCCGGATGGCGGCCGCATCGATCCGGACGGCCCGGCCGCCAGTGCGCGTCACGCACGCCGAGGTGGAGCGGCGGATCGCGCGGAGGGACTGGATCGTGAAGCGCAGCGCCAAACTGCCGAGGACGGTCGCGACGATCGCCGAGCTGGCCGAACCGGTCGATGCCTTTCGCCGCCGCCGGCTGGCTGATCACGTCGCCAGCGCCTCCGATCTGCGGCCGTGCGAAGTTCTGCGGACCGTCGGTCTCCCCTCATCGTGGCTTCCCTTGGTCCGTGAAGCGGTTGCCGGGGTGCAGCGTCGCGGTAGCAGGGTCGCGTGAAACGGCGGGTCGGCCTGGTCACGCGGCCAAGATACGACGAGATGCTGTATTCGGCGTGGGCGCGGGCGTCGGCCTATCTCGGCTCGCCGCCACGTGCCCGCCTACACGACGCGTTGCTGGGTGAGGACGTGTCGGTCTTCGATGACCTGCCGGTGGGCATCGGGCTGACGGTCCGTTCGGGCGTGTTCGGACCGGCCGATGTCGAGGGCGCGATCAGCGAGTGGACGCTTCATCCCTATCATGCACACTTCGCCCCGATCGAGCGGACGCGCGAGGCGGCGCGTCGGATGGAGGGCTTCGGCCAGTGGCCGCACGAACCGCTGGGATGCGGGACGGCGGCCCCGGCGCGCCTGCGCTTCTGCGGGGCGTGCCGTGCAGACATGCTCGATCAGCACGCGGACGCTTGGTGGCGGCGGACGCACCAGCTGCCATCGTCGCTGGTGTGTCCGGACCATGGCGAGACCCTGATGGAATCGGCAGTGACGCGCGAACGGCGCCGGTCGGCATACGTCGCGCCGACGGACGAGGAGTGTCCAGGGAATGCGCCGATGGTGGCGGTCATAGACGGCGGCGTCGCGCGGGCGGACCTGCTGGCCTTGGCGAGGGCGGGGGACGACCTGCTCGACATGTCGTGCGACACGCACCCCGACGATAGGCGGGAGCTGTATCTGCAGCGGCTGGGTCGGCTGGGAATGCTCAACCGCCTGGGCGAGGCGAAGCTGCCCGCGGTCGCCGGCGTGATGGACGCGCGTTGGTCGGCGGTGCTCGGTCTTTGGCCGGGGGTCGCTCGCGATGGGCGTTGCGTTCAGGGCTGGCTCGGCGCGCTGCTGATGGGCGGGCACGGAAGCCCGCCGCTGCATCATCTGCTGCTCGAGGGAGCGCTGAACTGGGCCGAACGCTGGCGCTGAGGGAGATTTCTATTGTCATTCAGATGACCGATCCCGGCTCGGATGCCGCCCGCGAAAGTGAAAAAAAGGTCAGACCGGAAGAATCGGTTGTCACTTCGGCATTTCGGGCGGCAAGCTCACCGAGAGGAGCTAGCCGTTGAAACCGGAGATTTCTATTGAATGGCTACACTTACATTATGGTAAGTAAGCGCATGGCCTACGCTCATACCTTCGAAGCCAATCCGCATTGGCTGCCGCGCCAGAAATCCGACGCGCTGGCGCATATCCCAGGCGAGAAGGGCTTGCCGATCATCGGCAACACGCTCCGCTTGCTGCGCGACCCCGAGAAATTCGGGCACGAGATGATCGCGAAATACGGGCCTGTCTATCGCAACCGCGCGCTCGGGGGGACCAGCGTGATCCTGCTCGGCGCCGACGCGAACGAACTGGTGCTGTTCGACCGCGACCGATTGTTCTCGTCCGAACAGGGCTGGGGGCCGATCCTCAACCTGCTGTTTCCGCGCGGGCTGATGCTGATGGATTTCGACCGGCATCGCGCCGACCGCAAGACGCTGTCGGTCGCGTTCAAGCCCGAGCCGATGAAGCATTATGCGACCCAGCTCGACGCCGGGATCGCGTCGCGCATCGCGACATGGCGCGGCGAGTTGCAGGTTTACAAGGCGGTCAAGGAACTGACGCTTGATCTGGCGGCGACCAGCTTTCTCGGGGTCGATCTCGGCGCGGAGGCCGATCGCATCAACCAGGCGTTCGTCGACGAGGTTCAGGCCAGCATCTCCGCCATCCGCGCGCCCCTGCCCGGCACGGCGATGCGCAAGGGCGTGAAGGCGCGCGCCTATCTGATCGACTGGTTCGAACGCGAAATCCCGGCGCGGCGCGAGAGCAGCGAGAACGGCAATCGCCAGGACTTCTTCTCGCAATTCTGCCGCGCGCGGGATGACGAGGGCCGGCCGCTATCGACCCAGGCGATCGCCGACCATATGAATTTCCTGATGATGGCGGCGCACGACACGATCACGTCGTCGGCGACCAGCATGATCCTGAACCTGGCGCGGTATCCCGAATGGCAGGAGCGCCTGCGCGAGGAGATTGCCGGGCTCGACAGCAGCGTGTCGCCGGCCGATCAACTCGATCGCCTGACCCTGACCGATTATGCGTTCAGGGAAACGCTGCGGATGATGCCGCCCGTGCCGTCGATCCCGCGCCGTGCCGTGCGCGATTTCAGTTTCGGCGGTTATGATATTCCGGCCGGGACCAATGTCGGTATCAGCGTGATGCACGTGCACTACATGCCCGAACATTGGCCCGATCCGCAGAAATTCGACCCGATGCGCTTCACGCCCGAAGCGTCGAAGGGGAGGCACCGGTTCGCCTGGGTTCCCTATGGCGGCGGCGCGCATATGTGCCTGGGGCTGCATTTCGCGCAGATGCAGATCAAGCTGCTGATGGCGAACCTGTTGTCGTGCTACCGCATCGAGGCGGCGCCGGGCGCGGGAGAAAAGTGGCAGGTCTTCCCGATCCCGCGCCCGAAGGACGGGCTGCCGGTGCGGATGGTGGCGTTGAATTAGCTTTGTGCTCCTGCGAAAGCAGGAGCCCAGGGTTACAAGCGATGTCGCCAGTGGCTCTCCTGGGCTCCTGCTTTCGCAGGAGCACAATCACGGCTGAGCGACCCGCGCGATCACCCCGGCATAGATATCGGCCAGCGCCTCCAGATCGGCCAGCGCGACCGCTTCGTCGGTCTTGTGCATCGTCGCGTTGACCAGCCCGAACTCGACCGTCGGGCAAATCTGCGACAGGAACCGCGCGTCGCTGGTGCCGCCGGTGGTGGACAGGGAAGGGGTGACGCCCGTCACCGCCGCGATCGCGTCCGACACCAGCGCCGACAGCGGTCCCGGCTCGGTCAGGAACGCCTCGCCCGAAATGCGCGCGATCACCGTCGCGTCGGGCGCGTGCAGCGTCACCGTCCGCTCGATCAGGGCGACCAGGTCGCGCCCGCGTTGTTCGTCGTTGAAGCGGATCGACAGCCGCGCCGACGCCTTGGCCGGGATGACATTGGTCGCGGGGTTGCCGACGGTGATGTCGGTCACTTCGATGTTCGACGGCTGGAACCAATGGTTGCCGTGATCGAGCACGATGGCGTCGATCGCCGCCAGCGCCGCGACCAGCTTGGGGATCGGATTGTCGGCGAGCTGGGGATAGGCGACGTGGCCCTGCCTGCCCGGCACGTCGATCCAGATGTTGACCGACCCGCGCCGCCCGATCTTGATCGTATCGCCCAGCCGCCGGTCGGAGGTCGGTTCGCCGACCAGGCAGAAATCGGGCTTCAGCCCGCGCTCCGCCATGCGGTCGATGATCGCGCGCGTGCCGTAGATCGCCGGGCCTTCCTCGTCGCCGGTGATCAGCAGGCTGAGCGTCGGCCCCTTCACCCGCGCAGCGGCGGCCGCGAAGGCGGCGATCGCGCCCTTCATGTCGACCGCGCCGCGACCGTGGAGCAGTTCGCCGCGCACGTCCGGCTCGAACGCGCCGCTGGTCCAGCCGTCGCCGGGCGGCACCACGTCGAGGTGCCCGGCGAACGCCAGATGCGGGCCGGCGCCGGGACGCAGCGCGATCATGTTCTCGACCGGCCCGTCCGGTTCCTCACCGACCACGAAGCGGTCGATGTCGAACCCCGCGACCGCCAGCGCCTGCGCCAGCACGTCGAACACTTGCCCCCGTGCGGGCGTCACGCTTTCGGCGGCGATCAGCGCCTTGGTCAGATCGACGACACTCATTCGTACACCCCGTCATCCCCGCGGAAGCGGGGATCCAGCTTCTTCTTTCGACGGAAAGCGGGCAGAAAGAAAGCTGGACTCCCGCTTTCGCGGGAGTGACGGCTTTTGCGAGGCGACGGCATGCCCAAATTGGACCTTTCCGAAATCCCGCAGTCGAATGCGACCGGCTATCCGCCCGAACATGCGGGCGTGGTGCGCGAGCGCTGGTATCGCCGCCTCGCTCCCGCCGGCGGCGTCGGCGATTTCGGGTTCAGCCACGTCACGCTCAAGCCCGGCGCCTGGTCGTCGCAACGCCACTGGCACGAGGGCGAGGACGAAGCCGTGATCATGCTCAGCGGCGAAGCGGTGCTGGTCGACGATGACGGCGAACACGTCATGCGCCCCGGCGACATCGCCGCCTTTCCCAAGAATGACGGCAACGGCCATGTCCTGCAGAACCGGTCGGACATGGATTGCGTGTTCGTCGCGATCGGCGGCACCGGCACCAGCGACTGCCACTATCCCGATATCGACATGCACCTCTACGCCAGCGTGGGGGAGCAACGCCGCAAGGACGGGAGCAGGTTTTAGTTCATGGGGGCACCCGCTATCCGTGTTCCTGCGAAAGCACGAACTTGGTCATGATGCGCGCATGATTCTCAGGCGTCAGCTGGCTGCTCGAACTTCTCGATCACCCATTCCTCCTCCTGCGCGGCGGCGATCCAGTCCTGCATGAAGGGATGGTTCAGCACCTGCTCGACATAGGGCACCGCGAAGCGCGCGACGGGCAGTTGATAGGTGACGATCCGCGTGCAGACCGGCGCGAACATGATGTCGGCCGCGCCGAAATCGCCGAACAGGAAATCGCCGTCGCCGGCGAACCGCGCGCGTGCCTGCGCCCAGATTTCCATCAGCCGGGTCAGCTCCTCCAGGACGTCGTCGTCGGGCTTCCGGGGCGGATAGACCTGGCGGATGTTCATCGTGCACTTGGCGCGCAGGTTCTGGAAGCCGGAATGCATTTCCGCCGCCATCGACCGCGCCATGGCGCGCGCGGCTTCGTCGGCCGGCCAGAATCCGGTGTTGCCGGTGCGCTCGTTGAGGAAATCGATGATCGCCAGGCTGTCCCACACGACCACGTCGCCGTCCCACAGGATCGGCACCTTGCCCGACGACGGCGCGAACTCGTCGCCCTGGCGGCGCTTGTCCCAATCGTCGTCGTAGAGCGGCACGACGACTTCCTCGAACGGCAGGCCCGATTGCTTGCACGCGAGCCAGCCGCGCAGCGACCAGGACGAATAGGCTTTGTTGCCGATAATGAGCTTGAGCATGGCGTGTCGGTAAGACCGATCACGCCGACGGGCAACCGGGGCGCGAGGTTACCTGGGCTTGGGCTTGTCCTTGCGCCGGTCCTTCACGCGCCGTTCGGGTCCGGGATAGGCCGGATCGCCATCCTGCCGCCGGTCCTTGCCGGCGCGCTGGTCGGCTTGCTTGTTCGGGTCCTTGTCCATGACGGTTCCCCATGATGCGGCCGGCATCATGGCACGAAATCGGCCTTTTCGCCTGGTTAAATTCGACAGCGGGCTGGACGCTCAAAGCGTCGGGTTGATCAGGTATTTCTCCCCCGTCGCCTTGCGCTGCCAGCCGCGGATCGTCTCCGGTTCGATCGCCTGGGCGAGCGAGATTTCGGACGTGTAGCCGCTGGCGAAGGTCGTCAGGATCTCGTCGGCGACGCGCTGGCGCAGCCGCGCCGCCGTCTCCGCGCCCGCCTTCATCAGGAACGGCGTGAGCAGGAACCCGCCGACGCCCCAGGCGAACCCCATGTTCGGCGCGAGCGTGGTCGGCGACAGATCGAGCCGGCCATAGATATAGACCTGCTTGTGCACCGGCGAGCCGTAACCGCCGGCCGGCGGCGTCTTGCGGACCAGCGCCGCCTCCATCGCGCCCAGGATATGCCCGGCGAGCGGCCCGCCGCCGATCGCGTCGAACGCGATCGTCGCGCCGGTTTCGAACAGCATGTCGGTCAGCCGCGCGCGGAAATCGGGCTTCGACGAATCGGCCACATATTTCGCGCCGATATCGGTCAGGATCTTCGCCTGTTCGTCGTTGCGGACGATGTTCACCAGGTCGACCCCGTCGGCGATGCAGATCTTGTTGAGCATCTGGCCCAGGTTCGACGCGGCGGCGGTGTGGACGAGCGCGGTGTGCCCCTCCATCTTCATCGTCTCGACCATGCCGAGCGCGGTCAGCGGGTTGACGAAGGCGGACGCGCCCTGCGCCGGGGTGACGCCCTCGCCATAGACCAGCACCGACGCCAGCGGCACCTTGCGATATTGCGTGTACATCGCGCCGCCCAGCACCGCGACGGTCTTGCCGATCAGGTGTTCCGCGCCGTCGCCGGCCGCGACCACCACGCCCGCGCCTTCGTTACCGGCGGGCAGCGACTTGCCGAGCCGCGCGGCGACCAGGCCGGCCATCGCTTCGGGGATCGCGGTGGTGGTGGTGGTGCCGTCGCTCGCCAGCGTCGCCAGGTCGGCGGGGCCGAGCAGCAGCGGCTGGTCGGACGGGTTGATCGGCGCGGCCTCGATCCGGACGAGCACTTCGCCGGGGCCGGGGGTGGGGACATCGACGTCCTGAAGCGACAGTTCGAGCTTGCCGTCCGTAATCAGCGACCGCAGTTCGCGCGCCTTGGCCGGTATCGTCATCGTCCCTCTCCCGATCGATTGCGTGTTGCAACCTATCTAGCGAGGGTGCGCCAAAGCGCAATCCGCGTTACGCGCCCCAGAGCGACTTGCCGCTGCCGCGGATCGCGCCGGTGAACGCGCTCAGCCAATGGCCGAACGCGCTGGTATATTGGCCGTTGTTGAAGGTCAGGTCGCCGATCACCGCGGCGAGCAGCCCGAACAGGATAAAGAACTTCATGTCGCCAACCCCGCACATACGTGTGCCCAAAGCGTAGAATTAAGCGACTTTGGTTGCCGAATGGTAAAGGTGTTCAGCCGATCGCTTCGATGACGGCGGCGCGCAGTTCGGCGATGCCGAGGCCGGTTTCGCTCGACGTCGCGATGATGTCGGGATGCGCGGCGGGGCGGGTGCGCGCTTCGGTCGCGGTGCGCGCGGCGACGTCGGCGAGGTCGGTCGGCTTGATCTTGTCGGCCTTGGTCAGGACCAGGCGATAGCTGACCGCCGCCTTGTCGAGCATCTCCATGACCTCGCGGTCGACTGGCTTGAGGCCATGCCGCGCGTCGACCAGCACCAATGTCCGCTTGAGCACGTCGCGCCCGCGCAAATAATCGTTGACCAGGAAGCGCCACTTCCTGACCACGTCCTTCGGCGCCTTGGCGAAGCCGTAGCCGGGCATGTCGACCAGCCGGAAGTGCAGCGGATCGCCGACGTCGAAGAAATTGAGTTCCTGTGTCCGCCCCGGCGTGTTCGACGTGCGCGCCAGGCCGTTGCGGTTGGTCAGCGCGTTGAGCAGCGACGACTTGCCGACGTTCGACCGGCCGGCGAACGCCACTTCGGGCACGTCGGCGCCCGGCAGGTGCTGCAACGCCGGCGCGGACTTGAGGAACGCGATCGGCCCGGCGAACATCTTGCGCGCCGCCTCGACCGCGTCTTCGTCAAACGGCTCAGCCACAATCCGTCATGCCAGCGAAAGCTGGCATCTCCCTCGACCGTGTGCGCGATCGCACAAGATCCCAGCTTTCGCTGGGATGACGGATAATCATTTCACCACCGGCTGCTTGAGCAACGGATGTCGCGCGTACAGCACCTTCTGCTGCAGCACGGTCAGCAGGTTGCTGGTGATCCAGTAGACCTGCAGGCCGACAGCGAACGGCGCCATCACGAACATCAGCACCCACGGCATCAGCGCAAAGACCTGCTTCTGCGCGTCGTCCATCGGCGCGGGGTTCATGCGGAACTGCAGCCACATCGAAATGCCCAGCAGGATCGGCACCACGCCGATCGCGATGAAGTGCGGCGGCACGAAGTTGAGGTAGCCGAACAGGTTGATCGGAGTCAGCGGGTCGGGCGCCGACAAGTCCTTGATCCAGGCGACGAACGGCTGGTGCCGCATTTCGATCGTCAGCATCAGCACCTTGTACAGCGAATACATGATCGGAATCTGGATCAGGGTGGGGAGGCAGCCCGCGAGCGGATTGACCTTCTCGTCCTTGTACAGCTTCATGATCTCCTGCTGCTGGCGCTGCTTGTCGTCCTTGTAGCGTTCCTGCAGCGCCTTCATCTTCGGCTGGATCGCGCGCATCGACGCCATCGACGCGAACTGGCGCTGCGCGATCGGGAAGATCAGCCCGCGGATCGTCACCGTCAGCAGCATGATCGCGACGCCGAAATTGCCGATCATGCGGAACAGCCAGTCGAGATAATAGAAGATCGGCTTTTCGATCACCTCGAACCAGCCCCAGTCGAGCGCCTTGCCGAACAGCGCAACGCCGGCCTTGTCCTGATAGCCGTCGAGCACCCGCACTTCCTTCGACCCGGCGAAGAAGCGGCTGGTCTGGGTCAGCGCCTTGCCCGGCGCGAGCGAGGTCTTGGCGCGCGCATAGTCGGCGGCATAGCCGTTGCCCGCCGGCGCGGTGAACTCGCCGGCGAAGGTCGACGCCTGGTCGGGGACGAGCGCGGTCAGCCAGTATTTGTCGGTAAAGCCGAGCCAGCCACCGGTCGTGGTGAACGGCTTGGACTCCGCGATCTTGTTGTAATTTAGGTCGTAATCGGCCTTGCCGTCATGGACCGACATCGGGCCGATCTGGATCGTCCAGCTATCGACATCGGCGGACGGTCGCGCGCGGCTGACGATGCCGGCGGGGGCGACGTCGACCGGCGCCGCGCCCTTGTTCGCCACCGTCTGGCGGATCGTGAACATGTATTGGTCGTCGACGCTCAGCTCGATCGCGAACAACTGGCCCTGGCCGTTGGCGGCGGTCAGCGTGACGGGCTTGCCCGGCGCCAGCAGCGCGCCGCTCGCCTGCCACACCGTGTCCGCGTTTGGCGCCTTCAGGCCGGTTTCCTGCCACCCGAACTGCGCGAAATAGGCGTCGGCGGTGCCGGCCGGCGACAGCAGGCGGATCGGCGGCGAATCCTTGGCGATGGTTTCCTTGTACTGGGTCAGCACCAGATCATCGATCCGCGCGCCCTTCAGGTTGATCGAGCCTTTCAGCGTCGGCGTGTCGATCGCGACGCGCTGGCCCGCGCTTTCGTCCAGCACGGCCTTCAGGTCGCGGGTCTTGGCCGCCGTCGTGGGGGAGGGGGCGGTGGTGTTCGGCACCACCTTGGTCTTGCCGTTCTCGATCCTGGTCACCGGCGGGTTGGCGGGCGGGAACAGCTTGTTGGCGATCACCGGCCAGCCGAACAGGATCAGCGCCGCGATGATCGCGAAGGTGATGAAATTGCGATTGTCGTTCTTCACGCCTGGCGGAACCTTATCGAGGAATCAGGGAACGGGGTCGGGTCCATACCCGCCCCAGGGATGGCACCGTGCGATCCGCTTGACCGCCAGCCACCCGCCCTTGATCGGGCCATAGCGGCGAAGCGCGGTGATTGCATAGGCCGAACATGACGGCTGATAGCGGCAGGTCGGCGGCAGGACCGCCGACGGCCCCAATTGCCACAGCCGGACGATGCCGACGAGCAGGCGGGTGACAATACCTCTGTCTTCCCCAACTTCGTCACCCCCGCGAAAGCGGGGCCCCATCTCGTGCCCGTGCCGAGTATCGCCACAGCCGTTACAGCCTATGACATCCGCCGGAGATGGGTCCCCGCTTTCGCGGGGATGACGGGTGTGGGGGATGGTCACCGCGCGACCTTCGCCAATGCCTTGGTCAGGTCGGCCTTCAACTGCGCGAAATCGCGCGTCAGGCCGTCCGAACGGCCGATCAGGACATGGTCGGCGCCCGCGACGCCGCTCACCGGCAATATCGCGCGCGCCAACGCCCGAAAACGCCGCTTGATGCGATTGCGCACCACGGCGTTGCCGATCTTCTTGGTCACCGTATAGCCGACGCGCATCGCCGGATCGCCGTCGCCGCGCGCCTTTACCAGCAGGACGAATCCCGGCATCGGCGCGCGCTTGCCACTGTTCGCCGCGAGGAAATCGCGGCGTTTGGACAGTGTGATTAGGCCGACAGCTTCTTGCGGCCGCGCGCGCGGCGGGCGCGGATCAGTTTGCGGCCGCCCACGGTCGCCATCCGCGCGCGGAAGCCGTGCCGGCGCGCCCGCACCAGGTTGCTCGGCTGAAAAGTCCGCTTCATCGCTCATTCCCTGATCGTCAGAATAGAAAAGGGCCGCCACGCAGGCGGCCTTGCTGGAGGCGCGCATAAGCGAGGTCGGCGGCGAAGTCAACGCGAAGAGGCTGGGCCGATCCATTGGTGCCGGACATGGTGGCGGTGTGTCACCCGCGCAAGACGCCTGGATGCTTGCCCGGGAAACTTGCAATGTAGGATTTCGTCTGAAAGCGTATGGTTCGCCTCTCCGGCAACGCAGTAGGTGACCGGCCTTTCGGGAGACACCGCGCTAGTGTGACCCTTGTGTGACCTTATCGTCCGGCGGAGGCTGTTCCAAACCAGGTATAAGCTGTTAGGAACAGGCCGAAACGGGGGCTCAATGACGACTTTGGTGGCGACGGTCGCGTACCTGGGGCTGGAAGCGCGTGGCGTCGAGGTGCAATGCAGCCTGATCGCGGGACTGCCGAGCTTCACGGTCGTCGGGCTGGCCGACAAGGCGGTGGCGGAGAGCCGCGAGCGGGTGCGCGGGGCGATCGCCGCGATGGGGCTGTCGCTCCCGCCCAAGCGGATCGTCGTCAATTTGTCGCCCGCCGATTTGCCGAAGGAAGGCACGCATTTCGACTTGCCGATCGCGCTGGCGCTGCTCGGCGCGATGGGCGTGGTCGATGCCGAGACGCTGAGCGAGTTCGTCGTGGTGGGCGAATTGGGGCTCGACGGCCGGATCGCCTCGTCGCCCGGCGTATTGCTCGCCGCCTTGCATGCCTCGGAAGCGGGGAAGGGGTTGGTCTGTCCGGCCGCGCAAGGCGCGGAAGCCGCCTGGGCGGGATCGGTACAAGTCGTGGCGGCGGGCGACCTGCTGTCGCTGCTCAACCACCTCAAGGGCAACCAGTTGCTCGGCGCGCCGCAGCCCGGCGAGGCCCACGAGCCGGGGTTCGGTCCCGACCTCAGGCAGGTCAAGGGCCAGGAGACCGCCAAGCGCGCGCTGGAGATCGCCGCGGCCGGCGCGCACAACCTGCTGATGGTCGGCCCGCCGGGCGCGGGCAAGTCGCTGATGGCGTCGTGCCTGCCCGGCATCCTGCCGCCGCTCGATGCCGCCGAAGCGCTGGAGGCGTCGATGGTGCAATCGGTCGCCGGGATGCTGGAGGGCGGCCGGATCACGCGGGCGCGACCGTTCCGCGCGCCGCACCATTCGGCGTCGATGGCGGCGTTGGTCGGCGGCGGCCTGCGGGTGCGGCCGGGCGAGGTCAGCCTCGCGCATCTCGGCGTCTTGTTCCTCGACGAGCTGCCTGAATTCCAGCGCGCGGTGCTCGATTCGCTGCGCCAGCCGCTGGAGACCGGCACGGTCAGCGTCGCCCGCGCCAACGCGCACGTCACCTTCCCGGCGCGTGTCCAGCTGGTGGCGGCGATGAACCCGTGCCGCTGCGGACATCTCGGCGACGCATCCCTGGCCTGCGCCCGCGCGCCCAAATGTGCGGCGGATTACCAGGCCAAGGTGTCGGGGCCGTTGCTCGACCGTATCGACCTGCATGTCGAGGTGCAGGCGGTAAGCGCCGCCGACCTCGTCCTGCCGCCGCCCGCGGAAGGGTCGGCCGAAGTCGCGGCGCGGGTCGCGGCGGCGCGGGCCATCCAGACGGCGCGCTACGCCGGCCACGCCGCGCGAACCAACGCCGAGATCGACGGCGACCTGCTCGACGCGGTGGCGACGCCCGACGAGGCGGGGCGCACGTTGCTGGCGCAGGCGTCGGCGGCGATGCGGATGTCGGCGCGTGGCTACACCCGCATCCTGCGCGTCGCCCGGACGATCGCCGATCTGGCCGGATCGGCGGAGGTCGGCCGTGTCCATATCGCCGAAGCACTCAGCTATCGCCGCCGTGCGCCGACGAACTGAGAGGCTGTTTTGAAATTCGCGAAAGAGCGAATTTCTGGGCGGTGCCGGCCCGCTCCCCCACCCGGCCGCCCAATCAGGTTATTCTATGGGCGGCCGGGTGGGGGAGCGGGCCGGCACCGCAAACCGTGCAGAGTTGTAATCGCGCGGCGAAGGAATAGGCTTGCCGGCGCCGCAATCGAAACAGGGAGAAGTGGAATGGAGTGGATGCTGTTGCCGCTGAAGCGGTATGCCGAATTCAACGGGCGTTCGCGCCGCATGGAATTCTGGATGTGGGTGCTGTTCACGGTCATCGTCAGCATCGTGCTCGGCGTGATCGATAATCTGCTGGGATTCAGCACGTCTCGTTCGACGTTGACGACCTCCAGCACCGGTGCGGCGTTTTCCACCTTCAGCAGCATGGGGATATTAGGCGGACTATGGTCGCTCGGAACGCTGATTCCCTCGATCGCGGTCGGGGTTCGGCGTCTCCACGACACCGGCCGCAGCGGCTGGTGGATTCTGTTGCCGCTTGGGCCATATATCCTCGGCATCCTGTTCGTCGTGATGGGCGCGGTTTCGGGGTCGCTCGCGTTGGCCGGGCTCGGTGGCGTGCTGACGCTGATCGGCCTGGTCTGCGCGATCGTGCTGATCGTGTTCTATTGCCTGCCCGGTACGCCAGGACCCAACAAATACGGTCCCGACCCGATGGGTGGCGCGGCCAATCTGAACGAGACCTTCTCATAATGCCCACGGGTGGCTTGCCCCGACGAAATCGCTCGTCTAGGCAAGCCGCCGTTCGGCTGCGGGCGTGGTGGAACTGGTAGACGCGCCGGACTCAAAATCCGGTTCCGAAAGGAGTGTGGGTTCGATTCCCACCGCCCGCACCACCGGCCCCTTGGCCGCCGAATGATCCCAACGAGTGGTGAAGACTGAGGTTGGAGAATCACGCCTCCCCGGCGAAGGCCGGGGTCCAGTCGCGATGGTTTCTCGACGGCGGGATGCCATCGGCAGTTCATCGATGCTGGGCCCCGGCCTTCGCCGGGGAAGCGTAGATCTATTCGGATGGAGCGGACCCTAGGTTGTGGTGAGGATTTAACGTTTTATCGCAGAGCGATGTGGATAGCGGCGAGAGTGACGAAGCCCATGAAGTTTGCGAGGAGCTTGTCGTATCGGGTGGCGACGCGTCGGAACTG